>Ga0209532_1000396_pt1 | contig 37670 bp, 36 predicted proteins | sample COG_02_FD_184746 | JGI IMG/M metagenome (GOLD analysis project Ga0209532, IMG submission 184746) | Pelagic Microbial community sample from North Sea - COGITO 998_met_02 (SPAdes) (version 2) | ecosystem: Environmental > Aquatic > Marine > Neritic zone/Coastal water | place: Helgoland, sampling... | reverse complement strand
TTTTTATCCTTTAAAAGCATAAAATCTGCGCCTTCAAATGGTGAGGTGTCCGAGTGGCCGAAGGAGCACGCCTGGAAAGTGTGTGTACCGCAAGGTACCGAGGGTTCGAATCCCTCTCTCACCGCCATTACATTTAGAACACCTTTTCTCGAAGGTTTTCAGTGACTTACAGAAGCCCAAGCCCCGCGGGCTCTGTGGCGATTTCAACATATTTACCCCGTCACGATTCGTCGCAAAAAAAGCCAAAAAACTCTGTATTTTCTCTCTAAACCACCATTTCTCTCTGTAACTGTGTTTCACTAGATATCTTGTGTGCTCTAGGGTGCTGTAAAAAATCAATATAAATCAATAATATAGGAACATATCGTTCAGCTGTTCATTGTTGATAATGCTTGCTAGGCAGTCAGTATTTCTTGTGTTTACTGGTGTGGTTTTGCACCATTGATCAAACGTCTACTAGTAAATGAAGCATGAGGCATGAGGCATGGGACTAACTCATTGGAATAAAACGTTATTCCGCGTCATGGCCTACGCAGGGCTTGCTTGCGGTGTAGTGTATATATTGGGTGGCTTTGTAATCGATTTTCGCACCACTGGCCTGAATGGAGGCACAGCGTTGGCATTTCTGGCTTTGGTGGGCATACCAGTGTTGTGTGATTGCGCCGTTGTTGGCTGAGGTTGTGGTTGGGCTCGTGCGTAAATGCATCAATTGACACACAGGTCGGGCCTATTTTAGGCTTGGTGCCGGTTGCGTAAAATTATTCACTTGACTCATTAGTAGCGTGGAGCGTACATAGCAAGAAATAGCTAAAGGTATCCTTTCATGCACCAAAGACAGCTTCAAACAGATCATTTTAGAACTAAGCAACTCGCCGATTATTGGAGCATTTCAGAACGAACGCTTGAGCGCTGGCGGCTCATTGGAAAGGGCCCAGCTTTCCTTAAAATTGAAGGTTGCATACTTTATCGAATGACTGATGTGCTTGAATATGAAAGTCGTTCCGCTGGAAGATATTAGCTCCTAGATCTGCAAAGTTGCCAGGGCAAGGGGCTTGTAGTGTTGCTTGATCTTTTAGTATTGCAGTAGCTCTTTTGGTGTTGGATCACGCAGCAAACCCAAATAACTCCCGCTGCTCATCCCAATCAATAGGGAAAGGCGACATGAATTCACTTAGCATTAAATCATTGGGATGAAGCCGGTTAAGTATGGCTACTTGGATCTATTGCCTAAACAATAAAGCGAATCACAAAGTGTTTAGTTGTCGTTTCAATGACGCTCCAATAAACCAAAAGTATCACCAGAAAAAATGCCGTTGCTTTGGCTATCGTAAATACAAAAGTGATGACGCGCATGACCAGGAGTATCTAAGATACTCAAACTCACGACCATTCATCTCTAGCTTAAAACCATCAGGTGCTTGAATCACTCCGCCTTCATCAATGGCTTTAATTTCACCGTATAGCGCCTTGAACTTATCAGCACCATACACAGCAGAAGCGCCAGCAATTAGCTTGCTAGGTTCCGGGCTGGGTTTAATTGAAGCCTATTGAGATGCCCTTTATACCGTGTTTTCTTCATCTAGTGGGAGTAGCCATTCTTCATTACCATGGCTCAGCAGGCTAACTCCTGGCGTTATTTTCTGAGCTTTAGGCATTTGTTCGCGTGCTCCATAAACTTCGCTTTCCTTAATTGGGCTTCTTCCTGTCATCAAGTAACCAATTTGCCAGTAAGTTTGCACCATCACTGTATTGACGGTTGACGCTACTGCCGCTGTTCACGAACCCGCTGCTTAAACTTGCGGGGCGTCATTTCCATATTGCGGCTAAAAAATCGTGAAAAATACCCTGGGTCTTTAAAGCCCAATTTATAGCTGATTTCTTGAGCAGATAATTGGGTATAAATTAATTGGCGTTTCGCCTCAGTGAGCAGGCGTTCATGAATAATTTCCAGTACCTTCTGCCCTGAATAATGCTTACAGAGTCGGTTCAGACGCCCAGTGCTGATCCCCATCGTTTCTGCATACTGGTTCACTGTCCAATGTTCAAGGTAGTGGTGTTCCAGTAGCTCCATGAATTGTTCATGGCTAGCTATTCGATCATCCTGCAGCGATGTTGCGAGTCGCACAGGCTCCAGAGAACGTTGAAGCAGAATAAATAGTATTTTCAGGTAAGCACCGATCATTGATGATTGTCCTACTTCGGCGTGGTGATATTCGACCAATAATTGTGGGGTAAGGTGTTTGATTGTCCATGCGGTACGACTTTCTGGTTGCGGTCTGGCGCATATAGAGGAGCGGAACAGGTTAGGAAACTCTTCACGTTCAGTATCGCTAAATAAATTTCTTAGGAAGGCAGATTCGATAGTGATGATATACCCCTCAACATCTGGTTGATGAACAAAGCCATGCACTTCTTTCGGTGGAATTGACAGAATGCAAGGCCCACGTTCCTCTCGGCTTTTGTCGTTCACTTGTGCCAGTACGCTGCCTTGCTCAACGACTAGCAATTGATGGAGATTATCGTGCCGGTGCGGATGAATTTCCCAGTTGTGTTTGGGCAGGGACTTTTTCAGCGAAGCAATATGCAAGTCAGTCTGGCCATTCGAAGGTGAAGCCTCGCCGTATAGAAAGTAATGAGGAATATCGGACATCGGTGATCATTCCAATTTTTTGATAGGTATGACACAAATGTACAATACTTAGTATAAAAATTGAATTTAATTATATTACTTTTTACGTTAACCTTAAAACAATTGATCAGTTGGAGGATAATTGGATGCAGGCTATTCCCTATATGCACATTCGCGGTGGCAGTTCCAAAGGGGTGTACTTCAGTGCCGCTGACTTACCTGAAGATACTGCACAGCGCGACGAGGTGCTATTAGATGCCATGGGGCGTGATGCTCGCCAAATCGACGGCCTCGGTGGTGCTAATCCATTAACCAGTAAAGTCGGCATTGTCAGCCCTTCATCGCACGATGATGCTGATGTCGATTACCGTTTTGTACAGGTCGTTGTCGGTGAAAACCGTGTTGATGCCACGCCTAACTGTGGCAATATTCTAGCCGGAGTCGGAGCGTTTGCCATTGAAAGCGGTATGAAGGTGATACAAGGCGACACCACTACTGTCCGTGTGCATATGTTAAATAGCGGCAGCCGTTGTGATCTGGTGATAGAGACACCGAATGGTCAGCTTAATTATCGGGGAGACGCACAAATTGACGGGGTACCCGGTACCTCTGCGCCAGTGATCTGCAATTATCTTGCTGTCGCAGGTTCTGCCTGTGGCGCATTGCTGCCAACGGGGAATACGCAGGATGTGGTGGATGGTGTACCGGTTACCTGCATTGATAATGGGATGCCCGTCGTTGTGATCCGCGCAGAAGATATGGGTAAGACGGGCTATGAAAGCTGCGAGGAATTGAGTAATGATGCAGATTTTTGCGCTCGGTTAGAAGCCATTCGTTTAAAGGCCGGGCCGATGATGAATCTCGGCGATGTGACGCAACGTGTTGTGCCAAAAATGAGTCTGATTGCACCTGCCATTAACGGTGGTCATTTACACACCCGTACTTTTATTCCCCATACCTGTCATGCCGCCATTGGCGTATTAGGTGCAGTATCCGTTGCGACAGCGGGTATTCTGTCTGGCTCGGTAGCGGATGGCATGGTCGATGTACCCACAGGTAGCAGTAAGAAATTATCAATAGAACACCCTTCCGGTGAGTTCTCGGTGGAGTTAGGGTTGGATGAACAAGGCGATGTCGTCAAAGCTGGTTTATTGCGCACCGCCCGTTTACTGAGTAAGGGTGAACTTTATATTTAAGCACACATTTCAGAGGAGATCAGCTCGATGACCAAACCCAGTTGTATGGCCCCGGATAATGAGACGCGCACCCCCCGTTTCAAAGCGCTCGCAAATTCCTGTGATGCACATTGCCACGTATTTGGCCCGCATCAAACCTTCCCGTATTCCGATAAAGCCAGTTACTGGCCGCCTGATTCAGACAAGCACGCACTGAAGCGCATTCACGACAAGCTCGGCATTGATCGTGCGGTATTAGTACAAGCTAGCTGCCACGGTATTGATAATCGCGGCATGATGGACGCGATTAAATCCAGCAATGGCGCGTATCGCGGCGTATGTATCGCCAATGACACCTTCAGCGAAAATGACTTTCAGGACATGCACGATGGCGGTGTTCGTGGGGTGCGTTTTAACTTTGTAAAGCACCTTGGCGGGGCACCTGATCTGGATATGATGAAGACGGTTTTGAATCGCGTTAAACCGCTCGGTTGGCACTTGGTGATTCACGTCAACGCCGAAGACATCATTGCCTATGAGGCCTTCTTCAATCAGTTTGATATGGAAATCGTTGTTGATCATATGGCGCGCGTTCCAACCAGCGAAGGCGTTGGTCAAAAAGCCTATCAAATTCTCTTGGATTTCATGCAGCGTGATAACTGGTGGGTGAAGGTGTGTGGCTCTGAGCGCATAGCGATTGCACCGCCGTTTTACGATGCCGTGCCGTATGCACAGGGTTTGGTAGAAATCGCACCGGATCGTATTTTATGGGGCACGGATTACCCGCATCCCAACATCAAAAAGTACATGCCTAACGATGCCGACCTATTAGATTTAATCCCACTGATTGCGCGTGATGAAGCGACTCAGAAGAAGATTCTAGTAGATAACCCAGCCCGCTTATATGGCTTTGATGATTAGGAGATCAATAACATGATGCAAATGAAACCAGGTGTCGCGGTGAAAAACATTGAGCGCACTGACCTAGACATCGTTGATGGCCTAGCTAAACTGGGCGCGGCAACGGTTCACGAAGCACAAGGTCGTGTTGGGAATTTAGACCCGACTCTGCGTCCGATTTATGCGGGTGCGCGAGTGGCAGGTAATGCTCTGACGGTCTTATTGCAGCCGGGTGATAACTGGATGTTGCACGTTGCGATGGAATTGGCTAAGCCTGGCGATATAATTATTGCAGCTTGTACGACGCCGAATACCGATGGCTTCTTTGGTGATTTGTTGGCAACGTCAGCGATTGCGCAGGGCTGTCGGGGTTTGGTCATTGATGGCGGTGTGCGTGATGTTCGCGACCTTCAGTCAATGAATTTCCCCGTGTGGTCAAAAGCGGTTTCCATTAAAGGCACCGTGAAAAACACCTTGGGTTCCGTGAATATTCCGATCGTTGTGGCGGGTCAGATCGTGATGCCCGGTGATGTAGTCGTGGCGGATGATGATGGTGTCTGCGTAGTGGCTCGTGCCAATGCAGCAAAAACACTGGCAGCCGCGCAGAAGCGTGAATCATTTGAAGGTGAGAAGCGGGCGAAATTTGAGGCCGGTGTGTTAGGTTTGGATTTGTATAAAATGCGTCCGGATCTGGAAGCGGCGGGTTTTAAATATGTAGAGACATTAGAGGATTTGGCATGAGTTTAATTATTGATTGTCATGGGCATTACACCACCGCACCGGATGAATTGGGTGAGTACCGTGAGCAGCAAAAGCAGGATTTAAGCACGGATCCTCTGTTTGATCATATCAAAGGCGTGATTAATATTAGCGATGATCAAATTCGTGACAGCTTGGAAAATGCACAGCTTCGCCTACAGCGCGAACGTGGCACGGATGTTGCTATTTTCTCGCCGCGTGCCAGCTGGATGGGGCCTCACATCGGTAATCAAAGCACCAGCAGGATGTGGTCTGAGCATTGTAATGATCTGATTTATCGCATTACTCAGCTTTATCCAAAAAACTTCATCGGTGGCGCGCAGTTGCCACAGTCGCCGGACGCGGATATGGCCGCTTCGGCAGCAGAGTTGGAACGCTGTGTTACTGAACTGGGTTTTGTGGGTTGTAATTTAAACCCTGATCCATCGGGTGGTCACTGGACTTCACCGCGTTTGGATGATCGTTATTGGTATCCGATTTACGAGAAAATGAGTGAGCTGAATGTACCTGCGATGATTCATGTCAGCGGTTCTTGCCACCATTGTTTTGATACGACAGGTTCTTATTATTTAGGCGCTGACACCACGGCATTTCAACACTTGATGATGGCAAAGACTTTATTCAAAGACTTTCCTGATCTGAAGTTCATCATCCCGCATGGCGGCGGCGCAGCACCTTATCACTGGGGGCGCTTCCGTGGTTTGTGTGACATGATGAAACTGCCACCCCTGCATGACATCATCAAAGATCACATCTACTTTGATACCTGTGTTTATCATCAGGAAGGCATTGATTTATTGTTGGATGTTGTGCCGAATGAAAACATTCTATTCGCCTCTGAAATGATTGGTGCGGTACGTGGAGTCGACCCACAAACTGGCAATTATTTTGATGACACCAAGCGTTATATCGACGGCAGCAAGCTGAGTGACGAAGCCAAAACCAGCATCTTCGAAGGCAACGTACGCACGGTATTTCCTCGTTTGAATGCGCGTCTTGAAGAGGTAGGTTTATCATGAGTGAGCGCATAGCAAAGCCTTACGATGACGTGCCCGGTACCACAGTTTTTGATGCTGATCGTGCACACCAGGGTTATCACCTCAACCAATTCGCCATGTCTTTGATGAAGGCTGGAAACCGCGAAAAATTCAAAATCGATGAATCGGCTTATCTAAATGACTGGCCAATGACCGAAGAGCAGAAACAAGGGGTTTTGACCCGCGACTACAACCGTATGATAGCGTCTGGCGGCAACATCTATTTCTTAGCCAAAATCTTTTCCACCGATAAAATCAGCTTTCAGGCAGCGGCAGCAACCATGACCGGCGTAACCGAAGAGGCATACAAGGAAATGATGATTAATGGCGGACGCAGTCCCGTGGGCAATATGTACAAAAAGGAAGGTGAATAATGGCACGATTAACCGCAGGCGTAACAACCTCTCACGTTCCAGCAATCGGTGCTGCGATTGATAATGGCATAACTTCAGATGATTATTGGAAGCCGTTATTTGAAGGCTATGAGTTCGTTAAAGAATGGGTGAAAAAAGAAAAGCCGGATGTGGTTTTATTGGTATTTAACGACCATGCCACGGCCTTTGATATGAACTTCATTCCGACCTTCGCCTTGGGTTGTGCGCCGGAATTTGAACCGGCTGATGAAGGCTGGGGCCCACGCCCTGTGCCAACTGTAAAAGGTCATCCAAAACTGGCTGCGCACATTGCGCAGGAAGTGATTCAGGATAACTTTGATCTGACTATTATCAATAAAATGGACGTGGATCATGGGCTCACCGTGCCACTGTCATTAGTGTTTGGTCAGCCAGAGGAATGGCCATGTCAGGTGATTCCATTGGCGGTGAATGTGGTGCTATATCCGCCACCATCGGGGCAGCGTTGTTATGATCTAGGTAAGTCGTTACGTAAAGCCATTGACAGTTTTCCAGAAGATTTGAATGTGCAGATCTGGGGAACCGGCGGCATGAGCCATCAGCTACAAGGCCCACGGGCCGGTCTCATCAACAAAGAATTTGATAAAAACTTTTTAGATCAAATTGTGAATGACCCGGATGAGTTAGCGAAGAAGCCACATATCGACTACGTGCGCGAAGCCGGGTCTGAAGGCATCGAGCTGGTGATGTGGATGATTATGCGCGGCGCGATGAATAAAGAAGTCGAGCTAAAACATAAATTCTATCATGTGCCTGCCTCGAATACGGCGGTTGGGCACTTGGTCTTAGAGAATAAGGAGTAACAACATGAAAGTTTGTATGATTGGGCAGGGTGCGTTTGGGCAGAAGCATTTGAGTGCCTTGCAATGTATTGGTGGCATTGAAGTCGTGAGCTTGGTGGGGCGTAGTCCTGATACGACGAAAGCGGTTGCTGAAGAATATAGAATTCCTTTCTGGACAACGGATATTCATGCAGGTTTAGCGGTTGAGGGTGTGGAAGCGGCGATTATTACTTCGCCAACGCAAATTCATGCCGAGCAAGCGGAAATTGTCATGCGTGCAGGTAAGCATGTGATGATTGAGATTCCGATGGCGGACTCTCTGAAAGATGCCGAGCGCATTTGTCAGGTTCAGAAGGAAACGGGTTTAGTGGCGATGGCAGGTCATACGCGTCGTTTTAACCCAAGTCATCAGTATATTCATAACAAGGTCGAAGCCGGTGATCTAAACATTCAACAAATGGATGTTCAGACGTATTTCTTCCGTCGCACTAATACCAATGCAATGGGGCAGGCGCGTAGCTGGACGGATCATTTATTATGGCATCATGCGTGTCATACGGTTGATTTGTTTGCTTACCAGACGGGCGAAAAGATTGTGCAGGTACAGGCAATGGAAGGGCCGCATCACCCTGAGCTGGGTATTGCGATGGATATGAGCATTGGCTTGAAAACGGAATCAGGCAAGATTTGTACGTTGTCGCTGTCGTTTAACAACGATGGGCCATTTGGGACATTCTTCCGCTATATCTGCGATAACGGCACTTATCTTGCGCGTTATGATGATTTATTCACGGGTAAGGAGCAGCAGATTGATGTGAGCGATGTGGCGGTATCCATGAATGGTATCGAGTTGCAGGATCGTGAGTTCTTTGCGGCCATTAAAGAGGGACGTGAGCCTAACGCGAGTGTGCATCAGGCGCTGGCAGCGATGCAGGTACTGAATCAGTTGGAAAAGGCGTTGCATTCACATTAATGAAGATCTCTTGAAGTACAAAACAATGAAAAAACTAACCACACAAGTCGTTATCATCGGTGCCGGCCCATCAGGCCTGTTGCTGGGTCAGCTACTGGGCAAGCAAGGTATTGATAATATTATCCTTGAGAGAGTCTCAGGAGAATATGTACTGGGTCGGATTCGAGCGGGCATATTAGAGCAGGGAACCGTTGACCTGTTGCGTGAGGTAGGCGTTGGTCAGCGCATGGACGCTGAAGGTGAAGTTCATCATGGTTTTGATATTGCCAACAATGGCAAGTCTACCCGCATTAATATTCATGAGTTGACGGGGGGTAAAACCGTCATGTGTTATGGACAGGTTGAGGTCACACGTGATCTCATGGAAGCCAGAGCTGCTGAAAACTGGACGACCTACTACGAAGCATCCGATGTGCAACCTCATGAGGTGACAACTGAAACTCCCACTGTTACTTTTAATTATCAGGGTGAGCCTCATCAGGTGAGCTGTGATTATATTGCCGGTTGTGACGGATTTCACGGCGTTTCCCGCCAAACCATTCCGGAAGATAAACGCACTGAGCATGAGCGAGTCTACCCATTCGGTTGGCTGGGTGTGTTGAGTGAGACACCGCCTGTTACCGAAGAATTAATCTACTGCAAGCATGATAGGGGCTTTGCTTTGGCAAGCCGTCGTTCCGCCACCCGCTCGCGTTATTACCTTCAGGTTCCCACTACCGATAAAGTAGAAAACTGGTCAGATGAAGATTTCTGGGAAGAGCTGAAACGTCGCTTACCACCAGAAGCGGCTGAGCAACTCGTTACCGGCCCCAGTATTGAAAAAAGTATTGCGCCACTGCGCTCCTTTGTTTGCGAACCGATGCAGTACGGTCATCTTTTTTTGGTCGGTGATGCCGCCCACATTGTGCCGCCTACCGGTGCTAAAGGTCTTAACCTTGCTATGTCAGACGTGGCTATTTTGTATAAGATTTTTTGTCGTGTTTATAACGAAGGTGACAAAGACTGCATCGAACAATATTCTAGAGTTGCTTTAAAGCGTGTCTGGAACAGCGAGCGGTTTTCGTGGTGGATGAGCAATATGCTGCATGACTATAGCAATACCGAGGTGTCGGGTATGCCCGGCGTGACGTTTGGGCGATTTATGAATTCTGAGTTAGATTATTATTTGGGTTCTGAAGCAGGTCAAAAAATAATTGCTGATCAATATGTTGGCTTGCCTCATGAAGATTTAGATATCCAGATCGATAACAAATGATTAGCCAAACGCGCTGGGCGTTGGTAGTAGTGGTTGTTCTCACTGGGGTAGCCACCGCTACTAATATTGGTAAGGTGGCTCCAGTAGTGCCCCTGATCCAGCAGGAATTAGGGCTGAACCTGTCCAATATTGGTTGGGTAGTTTCAGTTTATAGCCTGTTAGCCATGCTGCTGTGTTTGCCCATGTCATTACTGGCGACTAAAGTCGGCAACTACCGGATGGCGCTGGGCGCGCTCTTATTGATGGGTAGCGGTGGTCTAATCAGTGCTTATGCAGATGGCTTTAACCTATTAATGCTGGGGCGAATGACTGAAGGCTTGGGGTTCGTCATGATCGCCGTGACCGCACCCGCCCTGATTGCTCGTGTGGTAACCATAAAGGATAGGCCGATTGCAATGACAATGTGGTCACTGTGGTTGCCGATGGGAGTGAGTGTGACGTTACTGTCAGCGCCGCTGTTGATGGGTTGGTCAGGGTGGCGTTTATTGTGGCAGGCCAGTGGCTGGTTTTCTTTGTTTTGTTTGCTCGTAGTAGGCGTTTCCTTTTTCAACATAGGCCGTAGCGGTGACCGGCAGGCTGCAATTACCAAGGCGGAATTAGCTGATCTTTTTCATCGTGATTCCTGGCTATTAGTCCTAAGTTTTATCTGTTTTGGCAGCGTTTATACCACCGCAATTGCCTTTGCGCCTACCTTCTGGCATGAGGTGCATGGTATCAGTCTGGCTTCTGGAGCCTTACTACTGGCCCCCGTAATGCTCTGCACAATGGTTGGCAATATCAGTAGCGGTATACTCATTAAACGCGGCTTTCTGGTCAACCGACTGCTGGTGTACTGTTTTGTGGTTCCTGCATTATTGGGTGGACTTGCTTTTATAGAAGGCCTTCCTTTCTGGCTTCAATATCTGTTTTTCATCAGCTTTGCCTCTCTGACCGGTATGGTGCCGACAGCCATTATGGCGATAGCTCCGTCTTACACGTATAACCCTGTGCAGATCGGCCCAATGGTGGCGTTGGTGTTTCAGGGGTCGACCACCGGGCAGTTTATTGGCCCGATATTGTTTAGTCAGCTGATTGAATATCAGCAGTATAACTGGACGTGGAGTCTGTTGTTTTTTGGTGGGTTTGCATTGTTAGGGGGGAGTTTGATGTGTTTTATCAGGCCGTCTAGGTACTGATGTTGGTTTGTGCCGATGAGCTTGTCTGAATTTCTTGGTGGTTGGCCGTGAGTGAATAATCTGTCAGAGTGGTTTATCCTAGGCCTAGGATATGCAGCGGTTAGCCTCGGCACTTTGCGTCATTGGGAGCGAGGTGATAGAGCTCCCCGTTGGCATGCGCAAGTGTTACTTGATGTGGCTAAAGCACGCCAACATAAATCCATCAAAAAACGCCGCCAACTCTGCATAAGCATCCAGCGGTAAAACCTGCGCGACATGCTGATCAGGGCGAACCACCACCAAACAACCCTGCTGGCGATCAATCCCCCGCATATCAAATATATCATCACCACTTTTCAGGTCAGAGCAGAATATTTTTTCATAATCCACCAACCCGTATTTACCTTTACGCGGTAACAAAAGCGCGGGCAACGTCTCAATCGCTAACTCACGAAAACCTTGCTGAAACACCGCACGGACATCAAATACGGCATCAATATCTGCATCAGCGGGGGTGAATTTGCGAATAGGCGAGTCAGCAGAGTCACTTAAAAAATCACACAGTTTGCGCAAAGGTGAGCTTGCCTCCGCCGGATGACCCGCACCAGCAAAAGCACACAACCGCCAACGTCCATCCGCTTTAATCGTATGCCCCAACTGCATGGGTTTAGCATCAGCAACACGAATCACCGGAGCAGAGTGGAAGCGCATCCCTACCTCAAAACTCGGTGCCAGCGATTGGTGAGTGAGTTCACCTGAGATCAGCGAGAGCCTGTAAATTAAATTGTGTATCTGCTCATTATTGATTAACTTCTCTTAAAGGGAAAACAGTAATGAGTATGAATCAAGATAAGATAAAAGCTTTAACACTGGAACTGGCTAAAGACATCAAAACTCCAGAAGATTTAGCCGCTTTTAGCTCGCAGCTGACCAAAATCACCGTGGAGGCCGCGCTCAGCGCCGAGATGCAAGCCCATATTGGCTATGCCCCTCATGAATCTGCATCCGAGGGCAACGCCAACAGCCGTAACGGCTATAGTCCCAAAACGTTGAAAGGTGTTCATGGTGAAATTACCATCAATACCCCGCGTGATCGTGACGCCAGCTTCGAACCCCACATTGTTCGTAAAGGCCAAACTCGTGTGACGGGAATGGATGACCAGATTCTGAGTCTGTATGCCAAAGGCATGAGTACTCGAGATATTGGCGAAGTCTTTGAAGAGATGTATTGCACAGGGGTTTCTGCGGGACTCGTATCCAAGGTCACTAATGCCGCCATGAATCAGGTGATCGAGTGGCAAAATAGACCGTTGGATGCCGTCTACCCGATCGTTTATCTGGACTGTATTGTGCTAAAAGTCCGTGAAGATAAACGCGTCATTGGCAAGTCGATCTATCTGGAGTTAGGCGTCAATCTGGAAGGACAAAAAGAACTATTAGGCCTTTGGATCTCCGAGAATGAAGGCGCAAAATTATGGTTACAAGTGCTAACGGAGCTTAAAAACAGAGGCGTCGAACAGCCGCTAATTATGTGTATAGACGGCCTTAAAGGCTTCCCTGATGCCATCAATACAGTGTTTCCGCAGACGAGAGTCCAGCTGTGCATCATACATAGGATGCGCAACTCACTGAGGTTTGTTCCTTGGAAAGACTATCGTGCTGTGACAGCCGACCTGAAGCGCATTTACCGCTCAGTGACGGAGCAGGAAGCCGCGCTTGAACTCGATCGTTTTGAAGGGGTCTGGGGCACCAAATACCCTCAGATCGCCAAGTCATGGCGAAACCACTGGCCAAACCTGATTACCTTGTTTTATTTTCCAGAGGATATTCACCGCGTTATTTATACAACGAATGCGATTGAGTCGCTCAACAGTGTGATTAGAAAGTCGGTTAAAACTCGTAAGTTATTCCCCAACGATGCTTCAGCAAACAAGGTGGTTTATCTGGCGATACAGGCTGCATCAAAGAAATGGACAATGCCTGTACGAAACTGGAAAGAAGCCATGAATCACTTTATGATTGAGGTTGAGGAGCAACTTGCACCTCACATGTGAAACGAGCAGTTACACAGAATTATTTACAGGCTCAAAAGGACTCGTGACATATTGAAGTTTCATACCCAACACGACTCCTCATGTTCCTACTCCACCCCCAACCTAACCATATCAACCAACGAAGCTACGATTTCCTCCGGCTTACGCTTGTCTTCCTGATACCACAAATACACCCAGTTAGTCGCCCCCAGCAAAAACAAGCGCAACATAGTCTTATCCACCCTTGCGGCCAGCGGCAAATCCTCAATCAGTTGCCTGATCATATTTTCATAGGCATCGCGCTCTTCCTTGGTTTCAGCCAATACTCCGGGGTGTCCGGTTAAGGCCAAACTGTGCCCGGTTAAACGCTGGATCGGTGTGCTAGCGCCGACCATATTGGCAACATGTACCGTGAACGCTAACTCTAATCTTTCCCACGGATCGGTGCTGCCCGCCACGGCTGCTTGTACCGCCGCTGCGACTCCCCGCAAACCTTCCTTAATTACCGTGATATACAAGTCTTCTTTGGAAGCAAAGTGATGATAAACTGAACCCGGTAACAACCCGGCCTGCTGCGCTATTTTGCGGATAGAAGTACCGTCATACCCTTGTTTTGAAAACAGATCAGCCGCTACATTTAGAATAATGGTTCGCCGGCCCAGTTGCTCGCCCGTTCCCTGCTCAATGAACTTAGCTTCCTGCTCCTCCGTCATATCCTCCTGTATCAGGCGATGACTGAGTAAGCCTCGCTCAAGGAGGCGTTGCTGCCCCCCTGTCAATACGGCTGCACCTTGCTCGCTAGCCACGGTAATAGCCTGTAAGCGTTTTACGGCAGTTTCGAGATTATGTTTTTTCCATATGTAGCGCACACCAGATGCGGAGACCGCTATACCACTTTGTTCAAGCTGCATAGCGACGGCTGCTTGCCCTAATTCAGGGTGGTCTTGGGCGATGAGCAGGATCTCCGCCTCTACGGGCTTAATGGTATCTGCAACAATTTTTGATGACTGTGTACGGGTCTGTTTCATGCTCAGGAGCATAACGGAGATATTGGTAGCGTTCAACTGGTACTACATTCCGTATCTGCCAGCTGCTTTCTTTTACTATTTTAGTAACTAATCAAACGATTGTTTGACAAGTTACTGTTGAAGTGTTAGTTTTTCAATAGCTGAATGGAGGAGAGGCACACGATGAGTAATACAAGATCCCCGGATTGCATTCATGCAGCACCGGTTGTCCAACACGACATTGATGAAAGCGGCGTACACACGCTGCGCTCCGGCATTGCCTTCGATGAGGATTACGCCCGTTGTACTGGTGAATGGCTGGAACACTGGGCGAAAGCGACACCCGATCACTTATTCCTCGCCCAACGTGATGCTTCCAGAGAATGGCAAAAACTCACCTACGCTCAGGTTCGCCAGCGCGTTATCGCCATCGCGACCTGGCTGTCAGGGCAGAACTTATCCGCCGAACGTCCGGTGATGATTTTGTCGGATAACTCACTGGAACACGCTTTGCTAATGCTGGCCGCCATGCATATTGGCGTGCCGTCAGCCGCCGTGTCACAGGGCTATTCCCTGCAGTCACAGGATCACGCCAAGCTTAAGGCTAATGTTGAATTACTAAAACCTGGAGTGATTTATGTCGATCCGGCGGAACGGTTTATTCCCGCGCTGACGAATATCGCTGCGTTGCATGATGCTGTTGTAGTCGCGGGAGGCAATAGTGATAACAGTAGCCTGCCCAGTAGTGCAGTGCCCTTTGCTGATCTTGAAGCCCACAGTGACGAAGCTACTGTAATGGCGGCCTTCGCCACTGTCACACCGGATACCATCGCTAAATTTTTATTTACCTCCGGCTCGACGGGAGCACCCAAGGCCGTTATCAACACCCAGCGCATGCTGTGTTCTAATCAAATGGCGAAGCAACAGGTCTGGCCATTTTTAGCCAAAGAAAAGCCTGTGCTGGTGGATTGGCTACCCTGGAGTCACACCTTCGGCAGTAATCATAATTTCAATATGGTGTTGTGCTGGGGAGGGTCACTGTACATAGATGAAGGTAAGCCAGCGCCCGGTCTGATTGATAAGACGGTGCGTAATTTACACGAAATAGCACCGACCATGTATTTCAGCGTACCGCGCGCCTATGACATGTTGATGCCGCTATTACGAGATGATAAAGCCCTGCGCGAGAAATTTTTTAGCCAACTGAATTATGTCTTTTATGCCGGAGCCGCTCTGCCACAACATTTATGGGAGGGCTTGCAAGAATTGGCCGCCAGTGTACCGGATTGTAACACCATGATGGTCTCCTCATGGGGTTCAACGGAAACATCACCGATGGCAACAGACTGTCACTTTCAAGCCGACAAGTCCGGGGTGATTGGTGTGCCTGTTCCCGGCGTTACCCTCAAGTTAGTCCCCAATGCCGGTAAGTTGGAAGTACGAATTAAAGGCCCGAATATCTTTCCGGGTTACTGGAAAAATGAACAGGAAACCGCGAAAGCTTTCGATGAAGATGACTTTTATAAGATTGGCGATGCCGTTAAATTTGTTGACCCGGATCAACCTGAAAAAGGCTTATTATTTGATGGTCGGGTGAGTGAAGATTTCAAATTACTCACCGGAACATGGGTACATGTCGGTGCGCTACGCCTCGCTGGTATTGATGCGCTGAAGCCCTTAGCGCAGGATATTGTCGTCACTGGTCATGACCGTGACAGCATCGGTTTTCTGGTCTTTCCGAATGAGGCTGCCTGCCGCTGGTTGTGCCCTGAACTGACGGCTGATGCGCCCTTAAGTGAAGTACTCAATCACCCCAGGGTGCAGGAACACCTCGCCGACGGATTAGCCAGTATGCGCCAGTCAGGTAGTGGCTCTTCCACCTATGCCAGTCATGCCTTACTGATGGAAGACCCGCCTTCCGTTGAAGCAGGGGAAATAACCGACAAAGGTTACATCAATCAACGTATAGCACTGGCCTGCCGGGCAGATCAGATAGAACATCTATATAACAGGGGCATTAAATGAGCGAAGCACTCGTTAAAACATCCAGCGAAGACAATATTTATACCATTACGCTTGCCCGTCCGGAAAAGCGCAATGCGATAAGTGACCGACTGTTGGATGCGCTGGAACAAGCACTGATCGCGACACCAGAAGACACCAGAGCCATTATTCTGGCAGGCGAAGGCAAGCATTTTTGTGCCGGACTGGACTTATCCGAACACCAGCACCGTGACCCGTTTGGCGTGATGCAGCATTCACGTGGTTGGCACAGAATCTTTGACCGCATTGAAAATGGTGGGATTCCGGTGATTGCGGCGCTGCAAGGTGCAGTGATTGGTGGCGGTCTGGAGTTGGCGACAGCCACCCATGTGCGCATCGCTGAACCCAGCACGATTTATCAGTTACCTGAAGGCCGTCACGGTATTTTTGTCGGCGGCGGCGCATCGGTCAGGGTCGCGAAAATCATCAGCCCCGGACGCATGTGTGAAATGATGCTGACCGGACGTGTTTTAGATGCGAAGGAAGGTCAGGATTTAGGCTTGTCTCACTATACCGTTGAAGCCGGTGGTAGCCTGGCCAAAGCGCAGGAACTAGCCAGACGCATTGCCGAAAATGCACCGATGGCAAACTGGGCCATGGTTAGCGCCATTTCCCGTATCCATAATATGGCAGCGGACGATGGCTTATTCACTGAATCCCTCACCGCCGCCCTCACCCAAACCAGCCCTGAGGTCGCCGAGCGCATCGCGGGTTTCCTCAACCGTAAAGACAAAGGGCCCAGAACATGAATGCGAATGCCCAACATTTTGCCGACTCGGAAGCCGCTGCTTTAGCCACTGATTATGATGATATTTGGTTGGTCGCTGGACAGCGTACGCCGTTTGCTGATTACAATGGTCTGCTGCGGGATGTATCACCGACCGATCTGGGGATTTACGCATCCCGTGCTTTGTTTGAAAGCAGCGGTATTCCGGCGACGGAAGTCAATGCTGTCATTGCCGGAAATATGGCACAAGCCAGTTTTGATGCATACTTTTTACCGCGCCATATCGGCTTGTATTCCGGTGTCAGTCCCACGGCTCCGGCGTTGTTAGTACAACGTCTGTGTTGCACCGGTTTTGAGACCATTCTTACTGCTGCGGATCAGATTCGTTTAGGTAAAGCCAGCGTGGTACTCAGTGTCGGCACCGAGTCCATGTCACGTAACCCCATTTCAGCTTACACCCACCGTGCCGGTTTCCGCATGGGGCAAACCGACTTCCGTGATTTCTTGTGGGAAGCGACCAAAGATACCGCACCGGGTATTGGCATGGGTGATACAGCTGAAAACCTTGCGCAGCGTTATGGCATTAGCCGTGAAGCGGTTGATCGTTATGCCGAGCGTAGTTTCGGGCTGGCGAGTGCCGCCTGGGATAATGGATTCTTTGCTGATGAAGTCACTGGCGTCACCAATAGCCAGTGGGAATTGGACGGCTATAATCCCCGTGGTTTAAAACTGGCTGACCGGGCGCAACGGTTTGAGCGTGATGGTCATGTGCGCAACTCCTCGTTTGAGCAGTTACAGAAATTACGTCCGGCCTTTGGGGGCGTACAAACTGGGGGTAACAGTTCCGCGATTGTGGATGGGGCAGCGGCAGTTATTGTCGCCAAAGGTGATTGGGTACGGGCGCATGGCCTGCAACCTATCGCCCGGATTGTAGCGGGTGCGGCAGTCACTGTGCCACCGGAAATCATGGGCATTGGCCCGGCTCCGGCGATTCGTGCAGCGGCGAAAGCGGCCGGAATCGGGGTGCAGGATATTGACCGCATCGAAATCAATGAAGCATTCGGCGCACAGTATCTGGCTTGTGAGCAGGAGTTAGGTCTGGAGCGCGATAGGGTGAATGTCAACGGCGGTGCCATTGCCATTGGTCATCCTTTGGGTGCATCCGGCGTACGTTTAACGCATACCGTCAGCCGCACGCTGCAACGTGATGGCCTGCAATATGGTGTGTCATCAGCCTGTGCCGGTGGTGGTCAGGGAGTTGCCATTATTGTTGAAAATGCGCAGTAATACTGTAGGGGCAGACCTGTGTGTCTGTCCTATCTTTTACAACCTCCTCTACTAAAGGAATGACCATGATCATTACTGATAAAACATTTATTGTAACCGGTGGCGCATCCGGCCTCGGCGCAGCAACGGTTCGCGCATTACACACAGCAGGTGCTAACGTTGTGATTGCTGACCTTAGCGTTGAGCAAGGTGAAACACTGGCGGCGGAACTCGGTGAAAAAACCGTTTTCAGTCGTACCAATGTCACCGAAGAAGCCGATGCACAGGCTACCATTGATCTTGCTGTCTCACGCTTCGGCTCACTGCACGGATTGGTTAATTGTGCGGGTATCGGTGGTGCGGCGAAAACCGCCGGTAAAAAAGGCCCTCATCCACTGGCGAGTTTTTCACAAACGATTCAGGTCAATCTGATCGGCAGTTTCAATATGGCACGCTTAGCCGCCACAGCGATGGCAGATAATGAACCAGATGCAGGCGGTGAACGGGGGGTGATTATCAATACAGCCTCCATTGCAGCTTATGATGGACAAATCGGCCAAACGGCCTACGCAGCTTCCAAAGGTGGTGTGGTATCCATGACCTTACCGATGGCGCGGGATTTAGCCTCACTGAAAATTCGGGTGGTCACGATTGCACCGGGTTTGTTTATCACCCCGATGCTGGAAACCTTACCGGAAGAGGTTCAGCAGTCGCTGGGAGAGTCTGTGCCACACCCATCACGGTTGGGGCAACCCGCTGAATATGCTCACCTAGCCTGTGCGGTTATTAACAATGCCATGCTTAACGGTGAAACGATCCGTCTTGATGGTGCTTTGCGCATGGCGCCGCGCTAAATCGAGGAGACTGTATGCCCCAAAGTAATATCTATTCCATGCGGATCGCGTTTAGTGATTGTGACCCTGCACAAATTGTCTTTTTTGCCAATTATTTTAAGTGGTTTGACACCTCCAGCCGCGAATTTTTTACCGCCTGTGGCATTCCCGGTTGGCGTGAAACCACAGCGGAGCGCGGCATTATCGGCACACCGTTAGTCGATGCTCAGGCCAGTTTTAAAAACTCAGCCACCTATGGCGAAGACATTAGCATTGAAACGTCGATTGAAGAGTGGCGCGGTAAGAGCTTTGTGATGCGCCACATCGCCCGACGCGGTGACACGGTGTTATGTGAGGGTCGTGAAGTGCGGGTGTTTGCAAAACAAGACCCTGATGATACATTGCGCATTAAGGCTGTGCCGATCCCTGACGATATTCGTGCGCTGTGCGAGTAGAAATATCGCCACCATGAAAGGAACTTATTATGTATGATTACACCCCGCCTTTACGTGATATGGAGTTTATTCTCACTGAGCTTGCGGGATTGGATGCCATTGCCGCTTTTCCGGCCTGTGCAGAAGCTTCGCCGGATTTAGTCTCAGCGATACTGGATGAGGCGGGTAAATTTGCCGCCAACGTACTCGCACCGATTAATCACTCCGGTGATACGCAGGGTTGTCGTCTGACAAGAGACGGTCAGGTGATCACGCCCGATGGCTGGCAGTCCGCTTATGATCAGTTCTGTGAAGCCGGTTGGTTAGGCATTGCTCTGCCTGAGGAATTTGGTGGTCAGGCGTTACCGAAACTCCTGTCCACGCCCGTTTGGGAGATGTGGTTTTCGAGCAATATGGCGTTCACTATGTTGCCGCAACTCAATGTCAGCCAAGCCAAAGCGTTGATGATTGCCGCCACGGATGAGCAGAAAGCGACGTGGCTGGAAAAGGTGGTGACGGGGGAATGGGCCAGCACGATGAATCTGACCGAGCCACAGGCCGGGTCGGATTTAGCGGCTACCCGCAGCCGGGCTGAGCCGACGGACGATGGGAATTACCGCATTTTCGGGCAGAAAATTTATATCTCTTACGGCGAACATGAATTAACCCCGAATATTGTGCATTTGGTCTTAGCGCGTTTACCGAATGCGCCGGAGGGTGTGGAAGGTTTATCCCTGTTTATTGTGCCCAAATATCGGGTGAATGAGGATGGTAGTCTGGGCGCTAAAAATGATGTGCGCTGTATTTCCATTGAACACAAAATGGGTATTCACGGCAGTCCGACCTGTACGTTGAGCTTTGGCGATGACGAGGGTGCGGTGGGCTATTTACTGGGCAAGCCAAATCGCGGTCTGGAAACCATGTTCGTTATGATGAACGATGCGCGTTTTGGGGTTGGTGTCCAAGGTGTCGGTCTGGGTGAGCGGGCGTATCAGTATGCGCTGAACTATGCACGGGAACGGGTGCAAGGGCGTGATGCGGTCACGGGTGAGCTGGGTAAACCAATTATTCACCACCCCGATGTGCAGCGTATGGTGTTGTCGATGCGGGCGCGGGTGATGGCGATGCGCGGGCTACTATATACCGCTGGTGGTTGGTTTGATATTGCACACCACCACGACGATAAGGCGATTGCGGATAAACACCGGCGTTATATTGATTTATTAATGCCGGTGGCAAAAGGTTGGTGTACTGAAGTGGGCAATGCCGTTTGTGATGATGCCTTACAGGTCTTTGGCGGCATGGGTTTTGTTGAAGAAACCGGCATTGCACAATACTTCCGTGATGCACGGATTATCACTATTTACGAAGGCACGACCGGCATTCAGGCCAATGACTTGATCGGGCGCAAGATTCTGCGTGATCAGGGAGCGACTTTGATCGAGCTGATGGTTGACATGCGAGGAACAACAGACCTGCTGACACAGCATGATGCGCTGACCGATCTGGCTCCACGCTTTGCTCAGCAGCTGGATGCGCTGCAGGCAGCCAGTGACTGGGTATTAGCACAGCCTAAGGAGAACCGGGCGCAAGTGCTGGCTGGCGCGGTACCGTTTTTGCTATTGCTGGGCACGGTGGTGGGAAGCTGGCAGATGTGCCGTTTGGCACTGGCAGCCCAGCGCAAATCAGCATCAAAGGGGGATGACAAGGCTTACCATGAAAACCTGCAACAATTAGCACGGTTTTTTCTGATTACTTATGGCTCTCAAGCCCCAGCTTACGCCACTACGGTGTGTGAGGCTGGTGAGGCGTTGTTGGCTATTAACATGGAGGCGGTTTAAGAGCCTATGCCTACGGCTTGGCTAGAGTTAAGAGATCCAGGTGCTCCAGCTAGACGCATTTTGTTTGTAATAATATAATCAAATCACAGTTTTTAAACAGAGGGCTTATCATGCAATACTCACCCAGCACAGAAGCTTGTCCCTTACCATTTTCACCCTTTAAAAGCTGCACCGTACCGCGTCCGATTGGTTGGTTATCAACCATTAGTCGCGACGGCATCCATAACCTAGCCCCTTACAGTCAGTGGCAAAACCTTACTTTTGACCCACCGATGGTGATGTTTGCCGCCAACCAAAATTCTGATGGCAGCCGAAAAGACACCGTGATCAATGCTGAGGAAACAGGGTGGTTTGTCTGGAACATGGCAACCTGGGAACTGCGGGAAGCTGTTAATTTATCAGCAATGGCAGTAGCGGCTGATGTGGATGAGTTTGAGCTCGCGGGCGTTGAAAAAGCGGATTGCCTTGATGCACCAGGTGCGAGAGTGGCAGAAAGCCCCTGTCATTTTGAATGCTCTTATATTTCTACCCACCGACTGGAAGGTAACAGTCCGGCTGGATGCGTTGATATTGTGTTTGGAAAGGTTGAACGTATCCATGTCGATGATAAGGTCATCACCGCTGACGGAAAGCTTGATATTCCCAGCATCAAACCCATTGCACGTATGGGGTATTATGATTACACCTGTATTGAAGATGTTTTTGAAATGCGCATTCCGAATGCTTCAAACGAGCTCGCGGATGGGCTTGAAGGTAAGTCGACCTTGTAAGATGAAGGCATTCGGCTCAGCTTAAAGCGGCTTACCGGGCAATGAAATAGCGGTAATTATTCAATAAGGCAGAAAGCGATTTGTAATTTCACTTAAATGGATTCCGAGCGGGTGATACCACCGTAGCAACAGCAGTTGCAGATAATACTACTTCGCAAAACATGAGTGAATCACTTCCCGAAGCTGTGGATGTGTTGATTGTCGGTTGTGGCCCTGCCGGGTTAACCTCGGCAGCGCAATTGTCGGTGTTTCCTGCTATTACCATCTGCATCGTTGAACAAAAATCCGGGCCGATGGACAAGAGGCAGGCAGATGGCATTGCCTGTCGCTCGATTGAAATGTTCTATACCTTTGGCTTTGCCGATAAAATACTTCAGGAAGCCTGTTGGGTAAACGAAACGACGTTTTGGAAACCTGATGCGAATCAACCAGAGAACATTACCCGAACCGGTCGGGTGCAGGATGTTGAGGATGGCTTGTCTGAGTTTCCGCACGTCATACTGAATCAGGCACGGGTGCATGATTATTATCTGGAGTTTATGCGCAACTCACCCACCCGCTTGGAACCGGCTTACTCCATACAGCTATTGGATCTGGATATTGCTGAGGCGGAGGCTATTGAGGGTGTTGAGCATCCGGTTACTGCCAGATTTGAGCATGTCGATGCTGAACGTAAAGGCCAGATCGAGACCATTAAAGCCCGCTATTTGGTCGGCTGTGACGGCGCTCGCAGTCAAGTGCGTCAATCCATCGGGCGCAGATTAGAAGGCGATTCAGCGAATCAGGCCTGGGGCGTGATGGATGTACTGGCGGTCACTGATTTTCCTGATATTCGCATGAAATCAGTGATCAAATCAGCAGAAAGCGGCTCCATACTGGTCATTCCTCGTGAAGGCGGCTATTTGGTTCGGCTGTATGTTGAGCTGGATCAGCTGGGCGAGACAGAGCGGGTGTCTGGTCGAAATATTTCTGCCGAACAATTAATTGCCGCTGCCCAACGCATCCTTCATCCTTATACATTGGATGTCAAAGAGGTCGCTTGGTGGTATGTTTATGAAATTGGACAGCGCCTGTGTGACAAATTTGATGATGTGCCCGAGGAGGAAATGGGTCAGCGATTACCTCGTGCTTTTATTGCCGGAGATGCCTGCCATACCCATAGCCTCAAAGCGGGACAAGGGATGAATGTGTCGATGCGCGACACCTTTAATTTGGGTTGGAAATTGGCAGCGGTTTTACAGGGACAGAGTGAGCCGGAATTGCTACACACCTATACAACGGAGCGGCAGAGCTGGGCAAGGGTATATTGAAGTGCATCATTTATTGCCACTAGCAACATTACCTGCAGGCTACGAAATTAACCCCGTGAAAGATATGGTGACACTATGTGCAAATTGCCATGCAGTCGCACATAGAAAACAGCCACCGTATACGCTGAATGAAATCCAAGTGATGATAAACATCAAGCGGTAAACCTGAGCGATTTGTTGATCAGGGCGAACTACCAACAGGCAACTCTGTTGGCGATCAACCCAATAGCTAACTCACGAAACCCCTACTGAAACACCACGTAGACATCAAACACGACATCCTAATCAACTAATAAAAAACAGCGTAATAATCGGGAACAATAGCAAAATAACAATCCTGACAAGGTCCGAGGCAACAAAGAACATCACACTCTTATATGTCTCAAGCATCGGTGTGGTTTTATCCATATTATTGATAATAAAGAGATTCATCCCCACTGGCGGCGTGATTAAGCCGACTTCCACAACAATCAGTACTAGTATCCCGAACCAGATAGCGACATGCTCAGGACTCATGCCAAAATCAAGTGCACTGATGACCGGAAAAAAGATAGGGATAGTCAGTAAAATCATACTCAGCGAGTCCATCAGACAACCAAAAACCAAGTAAAATACCAAGATGACGATCAGTACCGTCATTGGGCTAAAGCCTTGGCTGACGACAAAGCTGGATAGCTCTTGTGGTACCTGTGACAACGCTAAAAACCCGTTATATAAACCAGCACCCAGTAGGATGATGAAGATCATCGCCGTGTTGATCGCTGTGCTGATAATGCTGTCTTTAAACACTGCCCAACTCAGATTACCCGAGATAAAGGCAATAACGCAGGTTCCAGCGGCACCAACCGCAGCGCCTTCCGTGGGCGTAAACCAGCCCAGATAAATACCGCCAACCACGAGGCCAAAGATAAGTAGTACCCGCCATACATTCAGTAAAGCAACAAATCGGTCGCGGTAGGGCAGCGGTTCACGGACACCGGCTGCGTCAGGATATAAGCGGACATAAATGGAAATGGTGAGCATGTAACCCAGCGCCGCCAGCAGACCCGGAATAAAGGCTGCCAGAAATAATTTGGCGATATTCTGCTCGGTGAGAATGGCGTAAATCACTAAGATAACCGAAGGCGGAATCAAAATACCCAAGGTGCCGCCAGCGGCCAGTGTTGCGGTTGAGAATCCACCGGAATAACCGTAGCGGCGTAATTCCGGTAATGCTACTTTACTCATGGTCGCTGCCGTCGCCAACGATGAGCCACAAATGGAGCCAAAGCCCGCACAGGCACCGACTGCCGCCATCGCGACGCCGCCTTTTTTATGTCCAAGCCAGCTTTCTGCGGCTTTAAACAGGGCGGAGGACATGCCTGACAGGGTTGCGAATTGCCCCATTAGTAAAAACATCGGGATTATACTCAATGAGTAGCTGGAGAAAGTTGAGTAGGTTTCTGTTTTTAGTTTGGACATAAACATGTTGCTGTCGCCCATAGCGAAGTACAATCCGCCAATACCACACAACAACATCGCCAGCCCTATCGGTGCGCGCAAAAATATTAGCGATAATAGAATGGGAAAGGACCAATAGCCCAGCTCTAACATGCTCAATGTGCACCTCCTTCAAGGCCTATCAGATCCGGCTGTCCGGTGATGGCTGATTTTGTGCGACTCCACGCGCAATAAACGGCAACCACGGCGGCCATGACCGACGCTGCGAAGCTGGCGGCGTATGACCACCAAATCGGGAACTGGAGTAAAAACGAGGTCTCACCGTTATTTATTTTTGACAATAATCCGGCAGATAAGCGCCAGCTAATTAATACAATGGCCAGCGCCAGCATGATTTCCCAAAAGGCGATGAGCGCTTGATTGAATCTTGCAGGTAGAAATCCAGTAAAGACCTCCACTGCGGCATGCCCACCGCGTAATTGACAGATCGGTAGAAAGGCAAAGATGGCGAAAGCAACGCCAGCTTCCAATATTTCATAGTCGCCGTTAATCGGGCCTATTCCACTATTGATGAGGAAGGCTGAAATGCTTGGGAACTGCGATGTAAGCCATTCAGCGTTTGAAATCGTAGTCATGCTGCGAGCAAGGATACTGGCGCAAGTCATAACGATAAGCGCAATCAGCACTAAACCACCCAGTAGTGCCATAAAGCGTGCTAATTTGACTATAAAATGATGCATAAAACCCCTTTTAGCTATCAATTAATAGTAATAGCCTGCGCGACAAGTCGGAACCTACTCGCTAAGTATTGTCTGGAAAAAAGGTGGCAATCAGTGCGACGGCCACCTTCTGATATTGGCTTTATATTTTGCCAGTAGCGCCTTTGCAAGTGCCTGACATTAAATCTTTAGCTTGATCAATTATCGCCTGACCGTCAATACCTTTAGCCTTCACATCTTCGACCCAAGTTTGATAAATAGGCTTAACCAATGCTTCCCATTCAGCAGTATCTTCTACCGTGATAATATTATTTTTTCTATCAACAGCGATCTTGCGTGCAGGGCCATCCGCATCAGTTTGTACACCACCGGCAAATACTGAAAAGTTCAGACCGGAGTTATCATCAATGACCTTTTTCAAGTCGTTTGATAGTCCCTCATATTTCGCTTTATTCATCGCCAACACAAAGGTCAGTGTGTAAAGCGCCGGGCCTTTAAATTCGGTATGATTCTTGACAAGCTCGGGCACTTTCAGAGCGCTTGTCACTTCCCATGGGATCGTCGTTCCATCAATTACGCCTTTTGAAAGCGCTTGAGGAACTGACGGAACTGGCATACCAACGGGTGTTGCGCCAGCAAGTTTAAGCAATTCATTGACCAGACGTGATCCGCCACGAATCTTCATGCCTTTCAAATCAGTTGGCTTCTCAACTGGCTTATTCGTATGGAACGCACCTGGGCCATGAACCCAAGTTCCCAAAATTTTCACATCCTTGAACTCACCCTTAGCCATGTGCTCATCAAACATGATTGAATAAGCGCAAGAGGCGGCACGTGGATCTTCTACCATAAATGGTAATTCAAACACTTCCGTGGTTGGGTAGCGGCCGGGTGTGTAGCCGACCACTGTCCAGACGATATCCGCCACGCCATCAATTGCCTGATCCATTAATTCTGGTGGCTTGCCGCCTAACTGCATGGAAGGGAAGCGATTAATTTTGATCTTGCCTTTTGAGTCAGCTTCAACTTTATCCGCCCAAACGTCTAGTACCAGTTTAGGCACATTGGCCTGTGGTGGTAAAAACTGGTGCATTTTAAGTGTGACCTCAGCGGCAGAGGCTGTCGATAATGTCAGTGCCGTCGAGGCAGCGACCAGTAGACTAAGTAACGATTTACGGTTTATCATTTTTTAACTCCTCCATAGAGTTTGATTGAAAATTCTGGAGAAAAAATTATCCCAGAGTGGTCTTACGGTAGCAGAACTGACTGAAGTTTTGCCTATGATTTATAACAATAGCAACATCAATGTAGCGTTGTGGGTGATCTTTGAATAAAACGATGAGTGGCTGCGATCAGAGCTTCCGCCTGATCACGATGAGGTGAATGCCCACAGTTCGCCAGCTCCAATATTTCTGTGTGTGGTAGTTGGCGTTGAATAGCATGAATCTGCTCCAGCGTGCCGTATTGATCATCCAAACCCTGCACCGCCAATAATGGGGAACGGATGGTTTTCAGCTCACCCTCAATGTTCCAATTTAGAAAATCAGGGTTTAACCAAATATCATTCCAGCCCCAAAATGCTGAATCTACGTCATCGTGATGGCGTGTCAGCTTGTCACGAAGGTCTGTTTCCTGATAGGCCGTGCGTGACTGCTCAATGCTACGAATGCTCAAGGGTTCGACCATGATATGGGGTGCTATTACTACTGCACCCGCTAGTTGCTTTGGATATTTAGCGGCATACAACAGCGCAATCGAGCCGCCGTCACTGTGCCCGAATAACCACGGTGGATTGAGCGTGGTATCAATGGATAAGGCCGACAACAAACGTGGCAACAGGTCGTGTGCCTGTCGATGCATAAAATCAACGCCCCACTTTTCATCCGCAGGGCGGGGCGTTGAACGACCGTAACCAGGACGGGAATACACCAGCCCCCGACATTGGATAGCATCGCATAAATGCTGTGGAAATTGTTTCCACATCGCGACCGAGCCTAAACCTTCGTGGAGAAAAACCATTAAGGGTGCTTGCGCGTTTTCAGCATTCAACCACTGATACTCGATCGTGGTTTCCTGTGTATCCAACGTCAGGCTAATGAATTGACCTTGAGTGCTCATTATGTGGAACCAGCCTCTGCATCGCGCAGCCGGAAGCGTTGAATTTTCCCGGTGGCGGTTTTCGGTAACTCATCGACAAATTCGATAAACCGAGGGTACTTATAAGGCGCTAAATGCGATTTTACAAAGGTTTTCACGGCTGCTTCTGTTAGCGTTTGGCCGTCCTTTAACACAATAAAAGCTTTGGTTTTCACCAAACCTTCAGCATCGGTTTTGCCAATTACTGCCGCTTCCAATACGGCAGGGTGCTGTACTAATGTCGATTCCACTTCAAATGGTGAAACATAAATACCACTGACTTTCAACATATCATCGCTGCGGCCGGAGTAAGTATAGGTGCCATCTTCATTGCGAATGTATTTATCGCCGCTTTTAGCCCACTCGCCTCGAAAGGTTTCATTCGACTTTGCGCGATTTCCCCAATACATTAGCGCAGCACTGGGTGCCCGAATGTATAATTCGCCAATTTCGCCATCTTCAACGTCTTGCTCATCTTCTCCCAATAGCTTGATGTCATAACCTGGTACCGGCCATCCGGTTGTGCCATATCGAACTTTGCCAGGAATATTCGAAAGGTAGATATGCAGCATTTCGGTAGAGCCAATGCCGTCGATAACCTCAACGTTATAATGTTGAGTAAAACGCTTACCCAGTTCGGCGGGTAAGGCTTCTCCGGCGGATGAGGCCAGGCGTAATGAGACTTGCTCTGTGGCCGGAAGGTCAGGTGACGCTAACATGCCCGCAAATCCGGTCGGTGCACCAAAGTAGACGGTCACTTTATTGTCAACCCAGTGTTTAAATACGGCATCAGGTGTTGGCCGCCCAGCCAGTAATATAACCGTTGCACCCACACTGAGTGGGAAACTCAGGGCATTACCCAGCCCATAGGCAAAGAACATTTTGGCGGTAGAGAAGCACACATCATCCGCGTTGATTTGTAGTGTGCGTTTGCCGTAAAGTTCGGCTGTCCAGTAAGGGTTGCCGTGTGTATGTACCGTACCTTTTGGTTTGCCGGTGGAGCCGGAGGAATAGAGCCAGAAGCCATGATCATCGGGGCTAGTGTTCATACATTGTGCAAGAGGCGTCTGCTGCTCAATGAATGATTCCAGTGAATAACACGGTTCGCTCAGGTCGCTTTCAGGGCGAGATACAATGATATGGTTCACCGTGATATCACTGTTAGCAATGGCTTCCTGTAGCGTCGGCAGTAATGACCCAGATACCAGTACTGTCTGAGCGCGACTGTGCTCCAACATATAGCGGTAATCATCTGCGGTGAGTAAGGTGTTCACCGCAACGGGAACGATACCCGAGTACATCGCGCCTAAAAAGCAAACTGGCCAATCACTACAATCTTGCATGAGCAGGAGCACGCGCTCTTCGCGCCGTACACCAATAGACTGTAAACCGGAGGCAAAGCGTTTGATCCGGTCTGTCAGCTCACCGTAGCTTAATGTGCCGATGTCATCAATATAGGCGGTTTTTTCAGGACGTTCTGTATTACAGCTAATAATGTGCTGGGCGAAATTAAATTCAGTGCCTAAAGTCGGGACTGTTTCCTCGGTCATGACTTCCTCCTCAGGTGAATTCAATTTTGCCATCAGGTAGGAGGTAGAGTACTAAAGCCCGCCCTTGGGTGACAGTGGGTTTGTGGCTGCTGCCAGCAGGGCACACCATCCATCCTGCGGCATGACCATCAAACAGAGCATCGCCTTCCAATGGCATAATCAGGTCAATTTCCCCGTTAGTGTGGGTGTGATGAGGGCCAGCAATATTTTCCATATCAACGACATCAACTGAAAACCCTGCCAGGTCTTCACTAGGTTTAAAGATACGACCATAGCGAAGACCACCACCCTCATACTGACATAGCCAACCTTCAGAGACACCGCGTTCGCATTGCGCTTTTACCTGTTGGTATGTGTCGCTGTTTATGCCATGCTCTTGGTTTAGCCACGTTTCAAGGTCAGCATTTAACGCTTTGCCTTGGAGTTGTGTTGCTAAGTTGGCAATATGTTGCCTGAATTCAGTGCTTGGCACGCTCTGGTCACTCCTTTTATGTATAGATCAGACTTGATAACATATATAATATGTACTATCTTGCATTAATCAACAGTAATGGTGTTGCTCTTTGTTTGTCAAGCAATATGTTGCATGTTTTGTATTTAAAAAGTAGGTAAGTCTCCATGTCCAAGGTTAAAAAGCTTAAACAATACGATGCGGTAAATACGGATAAGCAGGAAAAAAACCCTTTTCTGGTGGCTTTAGGCCAGCGGGTACGCTCACTAAGGGCAAGGAGGGGGGTTACTCGTAAATCGCTCTCAGCAATGGCGGAAGTTTCTGAGCGTCACCTGGCCAACCTAGAGACCGGCGAAGGAAATGCGTCGATCCTAGTCTTATTGCAGGTTGCAGATGCATTGCAGTCATCGTTGGCAGAACTGACGGGGGATGTTACCACCAGTTCACCGGAATGGTTATTGATTCGCTCTCTACTGAAAAATCAGGATGAAGCGGCCTTACTTAAGATTAGAGAAGGGATCAGTAAAGCACTGGGTGCTGGGCGCGCTGATAAACAACTTAATCCCTGCATTGCCCTGATTGGTCTGCGAGGTGCGGGAAAGACCGCACTTGGAAAAATGCTTGCGAATGACCTGGGTTTTCCCTTTGTCGACCTGAGCGGGGAGATTGAAAAAATCGCGGGTTGTAGCGTGTCAGAAATTCAGAATTTGTATGGTATTAATGCCTATCGCCGCTATGAACGCCGGGCGCTGGAAGAGGTTATTCAGACTCATCCTGAATCCATTATTGGTACCCCAGGTGGCTTGGTTTCAGATCAAGATACCTTTAATTTCCTATTGACCCATTGCACAACCGTTTGGTTGCAGGCAAAGCCTGAAGATCATATGCAACGGGTGCTGGATCAGGGCGATATGCGCCCGATGGCAGGTAATCAGCAGCAGGCAATGGAGGACTTGAAGCATATTTTAGCCTCACGCACTGACTTTTACTCTAAGGCTCAATTCACTATTGACACCAGTGCGCAGCCGTTAGAAGCGACTTTTAATCTATTAAGAAATGAAATGCTGGAAAATATGAATTAAGCTGCATTTGAGGGTTTATCAGATCCCTGTCAAAGTCTTGACTGATGGCTTGAAAATGAACTATAGTGCAGCATGATTCATCTGGAAAGAGCTTTAATGACTACCTCCGCGACCCTGAAACAGCATCTGATTGATCCTGAAATATGTATCCGCTGCAATACCTGTGAGGCAACCTGTTCTGTTGGTGCCATTACTCATGATGAGATGAATTATGTGGTTGATGCAGAAAAGTGCAATTTTTGCATGGACTGTATTAACCCTTGTCCAACCGGCTCTATTGATAATTGGCGAGTGGTCCTTCGTAGTAAAGCATACAGCACCGATGATCAGCTGGAATGGGACGAACTTCCGGACGAACTGAGTGCGGAAGAATTATCAGAAGCTGCCGGAGGCGCAGATCTGGTAGAGGAAGCAGCGCCGGGCCAGTCCGAGCCAAGTGTATCTTCATCGGAGGTTGCAGAAGGCGATGTCAATCATGCGCAATATAGTGCAACCATTCCTCCCTGGTCAGCAGCTCACGCTTATACCAATCTCTATTCTCCTAAATCACAATACCCTCATATAACGGCCACTGTAATGGGAAATCTACGGGTGACTGAGGTGGGGCAAGAATACGATACTCATCATATTGTATTGGATTTTGGCTCAGTCTCGTTTCCAGTATTAGAGGGTCAGTCGGTGGGTATTGTGCCGCCCGGTTCAGACAGCAGAGGCAAGCCACATCACGCTAGACAATACTCAATCGCCAGCCCACGCAACGGCGAACGCCCTGGTTATAATAATATATCACTGACTATTAAGCGGGTTGTGGAAGATCAACAAGGCAATCCGGTGCGTGGTGTCGGTTCTAATTATATGTGTGACCTCAAGGCAGGCGACGAAGTGAAAGTGATTGGCCCATTTGGTGCCAGCTTCCTGATGCCAAATCATCCCCGTTCCAATATTGTGATGATTTGTACCGGTACGGGCAGTGCGCCGATGCGGGCAATGACTGAGTGGCGCAGACGTTTACGTGCTTCAGGCAAGTTTGAAGGCGGCAAACTAATGCTGTTTTTCGGTGCCAGAAGCCGTGCCGAACTGCCGTATTTTGGTCCGTTACAGAAGTTGCCAAAAGACTTCATCGACATTGATTTCGCCTTCTCGCGTGAGAAAGATCAAGCCAAAGAATATGTGCAGGATCGGATGCGGGAACGTGCGCCTGATCTGGCCAAACTACTAAAAACGCCTGACACCTACTTTTATGTCTGTGGACTAAAAGACATGGAAGAGGGTGTTTTATTGGCGTTGAGTGATATTGCTGAGCAAGCCGGACTGAATTGGGCAGAGATTGGCGCGTCGATGAAGCAAGAAGGCCGTTTACACCTGGAGACTTATTAATGAGCAGACGGATTGACTTCGCAGAAAATATGTACGCTGAAATTCAGGACAATGGTGTTGCTGAGTTGGTTTTTGGCCCAGAAGGCGGCATGCCGATGACGGATGTGGTAGGTCATGCCGCATTGGGTACGCTGTGGGGCACATTGGCCGCTGATAAAGCCGTGCGCTGTATTTTAGTGCGCAGTCTGGGCAAAGGTTTTTGTGCCGGAGGTACGCCGGAACTGGTGGAGTCGATGCTGGAAGATAGTTCAGCGCGACTAAGGGTTATGCAGGAAGGCCGTGCGTTGGTGCAAGGCATGATCGAATGCGACTTGCCGATTGTCTCGGTGATTAATGGTGCTGCGGTCGGTGCGGGTGCGGCTGTTGCTTTATTAGCGGATGTGTCGATTGCCGGGGAGCGGGCAAAAATCATTGATGGGCATACCAAAATCGGTGTGGCAGCCGGTGACCATGCCGCGATTATCTGGCCGTTACTCTGTGGTATGGCGAAAGCTAAATATCATTTGCTGATGTGTTCCGCGATTGATGGCACGGAAGCAGACCGCATTGGTTTAGTGAGTCTGGTGGTTCCTGATGCGGAGCTGTTAGGCAGGGCGCGTGAAGTAGCAGATACACTGGCGCAATCCAGCCCAACCGCGATGACATTCACCAAGCGCAGTCTCAATCACTGGTTACGGGCGGCATGGCCTGCCTTTGAACATTCACTGGCATTGGAAATCCTAGGTTTTGAACAAGCAGATGCGCGGGAAGGTTACGCCGCTGCACAAGAGCGCCGTCCGGCGAAGTTTGGTGGCCGATGAGATTTTCAGAATTTAAAACAGGTCAGGTATTCAAGTTTGGCTCCTACACTTTAGGAGAAGAAGAGATTCTTGAGTTTGCCAGCCGTTACGACCCGCAATGGTTCCACACCGATGTAGAAAAAGCCCGGACAGGCCCTTACGGTGGCTTAATTGCCAGTGGCTGGAATACTTGTGGTATTGCAATGCGCTTGGTGACTGATGAGTTGTTAATAGATTCTGGCAGCATCGGTTCACCCGGTTTAGATTATATCAAATGGCGCAATCCGGTCAGGGTGGACGATGTGTTATCTGTCGTTGTCACTATACTCGACACTAAACAATCGCGTAGCCGCCCGAATCTGGGAATTTTACGCTGGCAGTGGCAGCTATTTAATGCCAAAGGCGACGAAGTTCTTGATCTCGAGGCCACCAGCTTTTTTAAAATGCATTAAAATTCTTGTTTTGAATCACCAATTGCACTATATTGCATGTATGGGCTGAAAACAGCCGCGCATAACTACTTTGAGGAGATAAGTGCAGTGATTAATTTTCAAACAAACCCTGCAAATTACAAACATTGGAAACTGTCGTTTGATGGCGCAGTCGCAAGACTGGAAATGGATGTAAATCCAGACGAGACCTTAGTTGAAGGCTATGAGCTGAAGCTGAACTCCTATGATCTGGGTGTGGATATTGAGCTATACGACGCGGTACAGCGTTTGCGCTTTGAACACCCTGAAGTGAAAACCGTTATTTTTGCCTCGGCAAAAGACCAAATTTTCTGTGCCGGTGCAAACATCAAAATGCTGGGCGTTTCTTCTCACGCCCACAAAGTGAATTTTTGTAAGTTTACCAATGAAACCCGTAACTCCATCGAAGATGCAACTGAATTTTCTAAGCAGCGTTACTTATGTGCAGTAAAAGGCATTGCGGCGGGTGGTGGGTATGAATTAGCACTGGCGACTGATTACATTATGTTAGCGGATGATGGCAACTCAGCAGTATCGTTGCCGGAAGTTCCTTTATTGGCGGTATTACCTGGCACAGGTGGCCTGACCCGTGTCACTGACAAACGTAAAGTACGCCGTGATCGTGCCGATGTGTTCTGTTCCATTGAAGAAGGCGTGCGTGGCCAAAGAGCGGTAGATTGGCGTTTAGTGGATGAGGTAATTCCGGGTTCTAAGTTTGAACAGGCGGTTAAAGATAGAGCGGTAGAGTTTGCAGCGGCCTCAGACCGTCCTGATAATGCATCAGGCGTGATCTTCACACCATTGAACCGTGAAATTGCAGCCGATACGGTTAGCTATGAATTTGTGGATGTGACGATTGATCGTAATCGCCGCGCAGCCACCATTTTGCTGAAGGCACCAGCAGAAACGACTGAGTCCGGTTTAACGATGGACGAAGTGCTTAATCAAGGAGCTGAGTTCTGGCCGTTGGCGCTCTGCCGCCAGCTGGATGATATGATCCTGCATTTGCGCACGAATGAAACAGACATCGGCACGATCATTTTCAAAACCGAAGGCGAATTGGATACGGTGGCGTTCTATGATGATTTCATCAATAGGAATGATAATAACTGGTTTATCCGTGAGGTGTCTTTGTACTGGCGACGTACGTTAAAGCGTATTGATCTGACTTCACGCACTACTTTTGCCTTTATCGAGCAAGGTAGTTGCTTCTCTGGCATGTTGGCTGAATTACTGTTCTCGGTTGATCGCAGCTACATGTTAGAAGATCCAATCGAAGGTGATGATCGACCCGCGCCTAGCATTCGCCTTACTGATGCTAATTTTGGTTCATTCGCTATGTCTAACGGCATTACGCGCTTAGAAACCCGTTTCTTAGGAACACCGGAACAAGTGGATCTGTGTCAGGAAAAAGTGGACCAAGATCTAGATGCTGATGCGTGTGAATCATTGGGCTTGGTGACGTATGTGATTGATTCGTTTGACTGGGCTGATGAGCTGCGTGTGGTACTGGAGGAGCGTGCCAGCTTCTCGCCGGATTGTTTGACGGGCATGGAAGCAAACTTGCGCTTTGCCGGGCCTGAAACCATGGAAACTAAGATCTTCGGGCGGTTGACCGCTTGGCAGAACTGGATTTTCCAGCGTCCGAATGCCGTGGGTGAAGGTGGAGCATTAAAATTGTATGGCACGGGTGTTCGTGCTGAGTACGACCTGAATCGTGTGTAAGACTATTTTGAGGAAATGATTGATGAGTAGTACAGCAGAAAGTTTAGTGGTAGAAGTCAATTACGATGAGCTGATCCCTAATAATGTTGATCTGGCGAATGATGCTCAACTCAAGAAAGCACTTGAGAGTTGGCAGCCTAAATTCCTTGATTGGTGGAATGAAGCAGGCCCGGAAGATACGCAGGATTTTGAAGTCTATCTGCGCACAGCGGTCGGTGTTGACCCTAAAGGCTGGGCGAAGTTTGGCCACGTTAAAATGCCTGATTATCGTTGGGGTATCTTGCTTGCACCTAAAGAAGAAGGTCGAACGATTCCCTTTGGTAAGCACAAAGGCGAGCCAGTTTGGCAGGAAGTTCCAGGTGAATACCGTGCATTATTACGTCGCTTGATCGTAATACAAGGTGATACTGAGCCTGCATCTGTTGAGCAGCAGCGCCTTTTAAGTGCATCCGCGCCTTCGCTTTACGATATGCGTAACTTGTTCCAAATCAATGTGGAAGAAGGTCGTCATTTATGGGCAATGGTTTACTTACTGGTTAAATACTTTGGCCGTGATGGCCGTGAAGAAGCTCAATCATTGCTGGAACGCCGTTCTGCTAACGAAGATAAGCCACGTATTTTAGGTGCTTTTAATGAAGAAACCGGTGACTGGCTGACGTTCTTCATGTTTACCTACTTTACTGACCGTGATGGCAAAATGCAGCTGGAATCGTTAGCGCAATCAGGCTTTGATCCATTAGCACGCAGCTGTCGCTTTATGCTAACTGAAGAAGCGCATCATATGTTTGTCGGTGAAACTGGCCTCGGTCGTGTGATTCAGCGGACTTGTGAAGCAATGACTGAAGCAGGTATTACTGATCCAAATGATGTTGCGGCAGTACGTGCCTTAGGGGTTGTCGACTTACCGACACTTCAGAAAAAGATGAATTTCCACGTATCGGTTACTTCTGATTTGTTTGGTGCAGAGGTATCAACGAATGGTGCTGCGGCATTTATCGCAGGTATCAAGGGTCGTTACAATGAAACTAAAATTGATGACGATCACCAGCTAAATGATGACACCTATCCGGTCAGCCAGGTTGTTGATGGGAAGGTAGTCGAGGTACAAGAAACCGCACACAGCTCGATTAACTCACGTTTGTTGGATGAGTATCACAAAGATGCAGTCGGTGGTCTCAAGCGCTGGAATAAAGCGATTCAAAAAGCAGGTTTCGATTTTGCATTCGAACTGCCATTCAAAGGCTTCTCACGTAAAGTGGGCATCTTCTCGGAAGACTTCATTACACCGGACGGTCAGGTGGTTACAGAAGATGAATGGAATGCAAAACGTGATGATTGGTTGTGTACTGATGAAGATGATGCATTCATCAAATCATTAATGGTTCCTTGTAAAGAAAAGGGTAAATATGCGAACTGGATTGCTCCACCGCGCATTGGAATCAACCAGCAACCTGAAGACTATGAGTATGTGAAGTTGCATTAATATGACGGGCTTTTGAAGCTTGCTATGATTTGATTGCAAGCCCTGCTATTGATTTAGCAGGGCTTGTCTCAGTCGCACCAATCCCTACAGTCTCTTAGGTGAATTTACCAATTCGATTCTACGGTTTGCTTTGCCGCTGTTGCAGGGCATCATTGCCATGTTCATTATAATGGTCTTACCCGTCTTGCTTTTGTTCAGTTGCTACAGCGTAGAGAAAACGGCGTCTATCGTAATCACTTTTTTCGACGTGCTAATGCTGCCTGCAATCTGGTATGTGATCGGCTGGATTGATAATGTGCTGCTTGTCACGCTCTGGCCCCAAACCGATCTGGTCGATGAATTCACTAATTTTTTCTCTATTAGTCGTGCAGCCTTTAACTTTATTGTGCTAAGTAGCTATATCATTTTTACTTACCTCTGGATCGGTCTCGTTCAAAGCATCGGCGGCGGTCTTAGCCATGCGCTAAATTCAACGATGAGTACCGCGTCAAACGGTGCAGGGGTAGGAGCTGAAAAAGGATTCCAAATGAGCAAAGCACCTGTAAAAGGCCAGCGGTTGGTACTGGAAGAGCCTATGTAAAGGCGATGGGTGGCAATACAAATGCTAAGCAATAGGAGCCCTTGCTCTCCTTTAGTTTTGCTATCAAGCTCGACGGATAACAGCGGACGCTGGTTGTTGGACTGGTGGCATTACCAATACAATAGCTGCGATTGTGATTAACCTGTATATACTACTTCGGCTCCTTTTTTAAGGGGCTTTTTTCTTAAGCGAAGCCAATGGACTCGAGGGAGCTTTGGCACCGCCCCGATCTCTAAATACGGCGCACATTACTTAGACAGATGATGACCTAAGCGTGAATAGTAGTCTGTGATAACGTCCTTTATCGTTTGCAATGCAGCAGTCTGTTGGCTTTCTAAATAGTAGGTACAAGATTTCTAAGTGACACTGCGTAATGATTAGTAATGACATTTCGTTTTAGGTTCCCCGTCCACCGCCAAATTCCCCTGAGGATCCTCAGGTAACTTATTGAAATGTCTATTAAAACCCACTGAATCCAACTGTGACGGTAGACATTTATGAGGACACAAATTCCCCCTAAGCACCCAGCGTACACCT
>Ga0209532_1000393_pt1 | contig 37772 bp, 37 predicted proteins | sample COG_02_FD_184746 | JGI IMG/M metagenome (GOLD analysis project Ga0209532, IMG submission 184746) | Pelagic Microbial community sample from North Sea - COGITO 998_met_02 (SPAdes) (version 2) | ecosystem: Environmental > Aquatic > Marine > Neritic zone/Coastal water | place: Helgoland, sampling... | reverse complement strand
CAAAGGGTGGCGGGACCAATAACAGCATCCGAAGGGACCAATTCGCATTGTTATAATATGGACCAACGATCCAGACAAAATATAGGCCCATGAGAAAATAAATCATTTAACTTCTACGATAATATAATAAGTATCATTAATTCGTGGATCCCTAATGTAGCAACCGTGAACCTGCTTAGTAATATACCTTACTCTCTTGGCAAAATCAGATACGATCAATATGTGCAATTCAAAAGACTTCATAATCATGATGAAGTCAGAACTCTTAAGCGACAACTGAATCCATGTGAATATGAATGCCCAACCAGCAGTGGTCAATTCAAGAATCACTGACTCAGCCCCCCTTCATCCTTATGGGGGGATTACAGTGCAGGCGGTTGGGTTGAAACGGCTAAATGGTTTTAATAATTGACAGATATTGTGGTATGTTCAGTTAACTTATTCCAAAAATAGAGATTATGTTTATGAAACGATACATAGGGGTATTGATAATTCTAGGTACAATAGCTGGTGCTTTAATGTCAGCGGGCGCGCTTGCTATCGCGATTGATTTGATGGCGTTAGTGGTGGTGGTAGCAGTTGGTGTTGGCCACGGATTGGGCGCTAAAGACGGTGAAAATATAATTACTAGATTTGGCGATGGATGCGTCCGCGGTGGATGGCTCGGCCTTTTAATAGGAGTAGTCGTTATACTAAATACCAATGCGGCGGCGCAAATGGACTTCACAATGATAATACCAGCAATGGCTTTAGCATGGCTTACACCGCTTTATGGTTATTTTTTCAAATTGATTTCCATGCAGCTGGATTAAATCCCCAACACCGCCCCCCACATCCGGTCCCTAGCGCGCCGTTAGCGGACCAGATTGGCCGAGAGGGATGAATGGGGTGCTTTCAAACTAATGATACAAAGCATCACATCACTTCCACAGCCCCCCAGGGGCAAAGCCAGCCTCTACAGCCTATAAACCCAAGTACCGTTGGGGTAACTCTCCTTCATCGCTAGCACACTTGAAAACCTAAACCACGATAGGATGCCCAAACCATGACTCGACAAAGATCGGACACAGTTAAAGGCGCTCAAGAGATCATCAGCGGTGCTATAGGCGCCATGGTCGGTAATGGTGAGATAAGGCTGGTTAAACAGGGAAAAAAGGAACGATACGTTAGCCAGTCTTGATCGGGACTTAACATAACAGGGGCCTCGGCCCCTTTTATGTGCAACTTTACACTGAAATACCCCAACATGGTGTAACGTGAAGCCCACGTCGGTAATGGCTTACAGCTTATTTTACACCAATACACCAAAACCCAAGATAGAAAAACATCACTAAAAAATAGTTAAAAAAAAGGTGTCACTCTCTATATGGGTGTTGAATAAGCTACAGCTCAATAACCACGGGGCTTTGACGTTACACGAGGTCGGGGTATTGCAGTGTAAAATAAGCTGCAGCCCGCTATCCATAAGGGTTTGACGTTACACCGAAATAGGCTAGATTCTGAGGGCTTTTCAACCATTCACCGCACCTGAAATAGAATTGAGAGATCTCCATTAGCGGCCAGGCCATCTCTCGATATCGATAAGACACGAATTCGTCGTTAGGATGACCAACGTAAATCTGAACGGGGCGGCATTACGCCTGAAAGTAAGGCCTTGACACAAGATCAACAGCGTATTCAGGAACTTGAAACACGAATCAATCGACTGGAATGCGAGAAAATCATATTTAAAAAGGCTTGGTACGGCATTCCGGCTGCTCTCTTAATGTCGGACGAATGGAATCGTACGAACTGATTGATCAATTGAGATGGCTTGAGCCGGTCGATATGGTCTGTAAGGCCTCTAGTGTGCGCGAGCATCGTACTATGATTGTTGCCAACAGAAACGCCACATTAACGTTCAACGACTCGAACTGAAGGCGCATGTTATCCGAACCGTTAACGAAAGTCGGGGTTCCGCTGGCAGTCGAATGATTCAGTCGAGACTGGCCAATGAAGGCATTCGAGCGGGCCGCTATCGCGTCCATTAGCTGATCAAGGAGGCGTCCTCGGTATGTTGCCAGCCTGGGCCCCATAAATACAAGATCGCAAAATCGGAACATATCGAAGTACCTAATATACTGTCATGAGCGTTTAACGTTTCTCAGCCCAATCAAGTCTGGTGCGGGGATATTACCTATATATGTTCTGGTTCACGATGGATCTACCTGGCGGTCGTAATTGACCTATCCGCACGGCGGGTTGTATCGGATAAGGTTGATACCCAGCTGGCAATGAAGGCCTTATCGGATGCCTTTGAACGCAGAGGGCGTCAGAGTGGCCTCATGTTCCATTCGGATCAAGGCAGCCAATATAGCAGCACGGCCTATCGGCAACTGTTGTGGCGATGCCAAATAACAAAAAGTATGAGTCATCGGGAAAATTGTTGGGACAATGCACCGTTGGAGAAATTGTTCCGAAGCTATAAGTCGGAGTGGATGCCACGTTTGGGGTCTCGAGTGAACCACGAAGCGAAAATGGATATCGGTCATTATCTAACGGATTATTACAATAATCGACGGCCCCACAGTTACAATAACAGTTTGAGTCCGGCAGCAGCAGAAAACAAACTTAACTTACTGTCCGGGAATACTTGACCACTACACTACAAATACGTTGTTAATATACTTTGGGGAAATAAATAACTGGGCTATTAATTTAAGTGTATTTTTTGCAATCAAGTAAAGCGATAGAGAGATTAACGATATCTTCAATTGAGTGATCAATATCCACAGCTATTGCTTCGCCGGCGCTAGGTTCAACCAACGTTTCAAGCTGGCTTTCCAGCATGGCTTCACCAGTAAAATAATGGCCTGTTCGAAGTTTCAACCTCGACCAAATCAGATCGCGGGATCCTTTTAGATAGACAAACTGAACGCCATCGTTACCTCGTTTTAGCTGATCTCGATGGGCTTGTGTGAGTGCTGAGCAAGACAATACTAAAGAGTCATTTTTATTAATAATGTGGTTAAGTTTGAATAACCATGAGCCTCGGTCCTCATCATTTAGAGCCATACCATTGCCCATTTTGTCCACGTTTTCTTGTGGATGAAAATCATCACCATCAAAGAAAGGAAACATATAATGTTGTGCTAATTTTTTAGCAATAACAGATTTTCCACACCCAGAGACGCCCATAACTACTATTTTTTTATTCATTATTTGTGTCTAATAAATAGAAGCCCGACATAAATAAACGATACGTTCTATGAAAATTGCTATGCATTAGGCCTACTTCCACCATAGAGCAAGCTGAGGAAAAGCAACAACTAATGACAGGGCTATTACCTGCATGATAATAAACGGGATAAGTGATTTGAAAATCAAACCTAAAGAAATATCTTTTGGCGCGACCGATTTTAAGTAGAAAGCTGCCGGACCGAATGGGGGAGATAAGAAAGAAACTTGCATATTTAAGCAGAATACAACCCCAAACCAAATGGGATCCATACCCAGACCAATAATTATCGGTACGAAGATCGGCATAGTCAAAAGTGCAACGCCCACCCAGTCCAAAAACATACCTAAGATAAACAAAATCAGCATCATAATTAAGACTGTTAACATGGCATTACCGCCACTGAGAGACAAGATTAATTGCTCAACAAAGTCGATACCACCCATTAGGTTATATACGCCAACCAACGCCGTTGCACCAATACCAATCCAAATGATCATGCCGCAGGTTCGCATCGTCGCTTGTGCACTTTCTTTCAAAACCATCCAAGTTAGTTCTTTACGGATAGCTGCGCTGATCACGATACCCACAACGCCTAGTGCAGAGGCTTCTGTAACAGAGGCTATACCACCATAAATGCTGCCTAAAACAAAAACCACGGTTAAAAGTGGAAAAAACAGAGCTCTAACATAATTTACATTTTTTGCATCGTCTGCCGCTAACTCCTCATCGCTAGGAATCGGTGCTTTATCAGGATATAACTTAGAATATACCAATACATAGATCACATAAAACATAGCTAGCATAAAGGCAGGCAAGAAAGAGGCCTTAAACAAGTCACCAATTGAAACGTTTGCCGTTAAACCATAGATAATCAAAACGATGCTCGGAGGTAACATTGTACCTAATGCACCACCTGCTGCAGTGATGCCAATAGCGAGCTTTTTGTCATAGCCTAAGCGAAGCATTTGAGGTAATGCCAGAATACCCAGCAATACTATTTCACCACCAATAACACCTGACATAGATGCTAAAATGACAGCAACGAGGAGTGTTTGTACTCCGACCCCACCGTGTATTTTTCGGCCAACTTTTTTCATTGCGTCAAATAGATCGACAGCGATACCCGATCTATCGAGCAAGGCAGCCATCATAACAAACATCGGCACTGCCAAAAATACATAACTACCGACAAAACTATATACACGGCTGGAAACAACACCAACAGCATCTGGCCCAAACCAACCAACGGCAAAAACGACAGCAACTAAACCTGTTACAAAAGCTAATTGCATGCCAGTGATAAGCAACGCGATCATTAATGTCAGCATCATTAAGCTGACCCAACCAATACCAAGTGCTGATAATTCAAACATTACTTACGTCCTCTAATACCAACCAAATCTTGAATCAAGTGAAACAAAAATTGAAAAAACATAATGACAAATACCATTAGAATAATGAGCTTGGTGTAAGCTGGAAAAGCTGGGTCCCAGGCAGAGCCAGAAGTTTCCAACCGCGGCTCCCCCCAAGGCGCATAAAAGGCACTTTCGGCCATATAATATGAGGCGTAAATCAGTGAAGCAGTGAATATCAACCCCATAATATGATGGAAGACATTCAAAAAGTTTTGGGTTCTATCTAACACTGAATCATAGAGCAATACAATCCGAACATGACGGTTTGTAGCTAATGCATAGCTACCACCTAAAACAAATAATATACCACCAACAAATGTAGCCGTTTCATGAACCCAAATCGTGGGTGCGTTAAAGGCATAACGCATGACTATTTCATAAAACGTAATAACAACTGTAAACAAGTAAAATATACTGGCTGCATCACCAAGTTTGAAAATAATTTTGTCTAACCAATTTCTGGGTTGGTGATCCAGCTCGTTGAGAGGATTATTTTTTTCAGCAGACATAATATTAATCCGAGAACGTGCATTGTAAATAAAAAGAGGGCTAAAGCCCTCCTGTATTAATATAAACTTACTCGATATTAAAGCAACCCAGCGCTTTCTAAATATGCAGTTAAAACGTCTAATGCTTTACGTGCACTTGGAGATTGCTTAGCCGTAACTTCCCACTGAGTACGGGCAATTGCTCGGAATTTTAGACGCTCTTCAGCTGACCAGTCATGAATTGTGATGTCAGGATTCGCACGTGCTTCAGCAACAGCAACTGCATCGGCCCGCTTTAGTGTGTTGGTAATGCGGTTAGCAAAATCACGAGCAGAAACAACCATGATTTCTTGTAAGTCTGCAGGTAACATGTCCCACTTCTTAGAAGCCATTGAAACATCGACTAATGGCAAAGAGTGGAAACCAGGATATACAGGGTGTGGAGCAATATCATGCATACCTTGAGCATGGTTAGTAGAGAACGCGGTGTAGTCAGCAGCGTCGATAACGCCTTTGCTTAAACCAGTGAAGACTTCAGAACCAGGCAAATTAACAGGTGCTGCGCCAGCTGCTGCGAAAACTTTTTGAACCATGCCCTCTGGAGCACGCATTTTCAAACCTTTAAGGTCGTCAACACCGTCTAGTGGTACTCTAGAGACGAATGCTTCAAGGCTTGTTGTAGAAGCTGCGATGAAATGTACGCCATAAGGGGCATACAATTCAGTCATTAACTCGTTACCGCCGCCAAAGTTCATGAACTGAAGCAATTGGTCTGGATCAGACCAAGCCCCCACTGTACCGCCTAATAGCGAAAACGCAGGGTCTTGACCTGAGAAATAACTCGTCGAAGTAATGTGGCCATCTAAAATGCCCAACTTCATAGAACCGAGAGTTTCGGTGTGCTTTACAACTGAACCTGTCGGTAATAGATCGATTGAGATGCGACCACCAGACATAACTTCTACACGGTCTGCCCAGTCTTGTTGTAATTCGAAGTTCAAAACACCTGAAGGATCAGAGGATTGAAACTTGAAGTTGAAGTCAGCTGCTAAAACTGAAGTGGCTATTAAGCTACTTAGTGCAGTGACGAGTAATTTCGTTTTTGTTTTTATCATATTACATAGTCCTATGGTGACTTTCATTTTTGGCATCAACCAATGTTACAGATAGCATTAACACCAATGTTGCCGGTAACTTTTCTCGAGTGTAAGAGTCTCATTTGGAAAAGAGTGTCAAGAAATTTGCCTTGACTTATGTCCGACATACGATACCTTATACCAGACATACTGATCTGGCAACCAAATAATGACTAGTAAACCTGATATAACCGAGATGATTGCTGAAAATATATTTTCCGGTCGCTATGGCACCGGTAGCCTTCTTCCTCGTGAAATTGACCTATGTGAACAATATGACCTAAGTCGTAGTACTATTCGTAGTGCTCTCCAAACGTTTGTAACGTTAGGTATATTGAAGAAAATATCAGGTACAGGAACCCAAGTGCGGAATAGGTCTGATTGGCAACTCCTTGATCCAAAAGTGATCGGCTGGATGGCTTCCTATGGCAAAGAAGACAAGCGCTTTATTAATGAAATGTTCACATTCCGAGTGGCCGTAGAACCCTATGTTTCATCACTGGCAGCTTTGAACGCCACTGCTACTAACCTACTCGCCATTGAGGATGCCTTTGAAGGCATGATCACCTCTTTAGGTCGTGAAGATATGGTTTGGAAAGGTAAAAGTCACAATGAATATGATGTTGAATTTCATGAAGCAATTTTCGAAGCAACAAACAATTTAATCTGGTCGCAATTAAGCCATGTGTTAAGGCCATCAATCACTCTGGTGGTTGAAGAATCAAATTTCAGTGCAAACGAACTAAACGATAGTATGGAAAGGCATCGACGCGTGAAAGAAGCAATACGCCTGCGTCAACCAGATGTTGCGTACATGGCCGCAACTGCACTGTTAGAGCGCACCGGTCAAGACCTAGGGATGAGCGAGGATTATACGAAGACGCGTCTTTTAAATATTGCCGTAAAAGAATAATCGAATTTTAAAACGGGCCTATCCCTCCTAAATTTGGGAGATATATTAAGGAAGTAACATGAAAATAACCGCACTTAAAACTTGGCTAGTGCCGCCGCGATGGTTGTTTCTTAAGATAGAAACTGACGAAGGCGTTTATGGTTGGGGCGAACCCGTAGTTGAAGGTCGGGCAGCAACTGTCGAAGCCGCTGTAAAAGAACTCGCTGATTATCTAATTGGTCAGGATCCACGTCGCATTGAGCATCTGTGGAATGTTATGTATCGCGGTGGTTTTTATCGCGGTGGTCCTATATTAATGAGCGCTATTGCCGGCATTGATCAAGCCCTTTGGGATTTGAAAGGCCGTGACTTAGATGTACCCGTGCACCAGTTATTGGGTGGTGCATGTAGAGATAAAATGCAGGTATATGCCTGGACCGGCGGAGATAGACCGACGGAAGTAGCGATTGGCGCGAAGGCCTTAGTCGATAAAGGTTTTTCCGCATTTAAAATGAACGGCACAGCTGAAATGGCCATTGTCGATTCGAATCGTAAAATTGATGAGGCTGTCGCACGAGTTGCACAAGCTCGTGAAGCAGTGGGCCCAAACGTTGGAATTGGTATTGATTTTCACGGCCGTGTTCACCGCCCAATGGCAAAGTCGTTGTTACGTGAACTTGAACAATTTAAGCCCATGTTTGTCGAAGAACCGGTGTTGCCAGAACACCTTTCATCGCTCAAACATATCGCCCAAAACTTGAGTTATCCGTTAGCAACAGGCGAGCGACTGCATACACGGTTTGAATTTCGAGATCTGTTAGCTGACGGTATGATCGATATTATTCAACCCGATCTTAGTCATTGTGGTGGCATTAGTGAAGGATTCAAAATAGCGAATATGGCGAGCGCCTATGATGTCGCGTTGGCACCGCATTGTCCATTAGGACCGCTGACTTTAGCAGCATCATTGCAGCTAGATGCCGTATGTCACAACGCTTTTATTCAAGAACAAAGCATGGGCATCCACTATAATGAAGGTAACGACGTACTGGATTACCTAGTCGATAAAACCGCGCTAAGTATTGAAGATGGCTATATAAAAATACCCAGCGGCCCAGGGTTAGGCGTTGAAATTAATGAGGAATATGTCGAAGAACGCTCCAAGGTTGGACATCGCTGGCGCAACCCAGTTTGGACTAACGAAGACGGCAGTGTAGCTGAATGGTGATGCATTAATTATGAATATTCAACTTTCTGATTTACTAAAGGAAGCTCTTAGTACTATGCCATTGGTCGCAATCTTACGAGGCATTCAGCCTTCTGAAATTGAAGGAGTTGCTAGAGTCCTTGTGGCTGAAGGATTCCGATTTATCGAAGTACCATTAAACTCCCCTGACGCATGGGAAAGTATTCGTCGCCTGAAAGCACTAGTGCCCGATAATATTCTTGTTGGTGCAGGAACTGTTGTAGATGTAAAAGCATCAGCGAAACTCGCTGAACTCAATGCAGTTCTACAAATTACTCCCAATACAGATATTGAAGTAATAAAGGCAGGTAAGTCAGCAGGTCTTGCCACGTTCACAGGTTTTATGACTCCTTCTGAGGCCTTTGCCGGAATAAATGCAGGCACTACAGCGCTTAAGTTATTTCCGGCGCAACGGCTAGGCTGTGATTACTTTAAAGACATCAAAACCGTGTTGCCCAGAAATACACCTATTTTAGCAGTTGGCGGTGTAAATGCTAGCAATATGGCAGAATGGTTTGATGCTGGCATTAGCGGTTTTGGGTTTGGCAGCAACCTATATACGCCCGGCCGAACAGCCGAAGAGGTCCGCATTGTCGCGGCAGAATTGGTGCAAACATGGACCAATCTATGTAATGGGGATTTAAGTAAATAATTTTTTAGTAATACGTGAATATGGAAACCTATATGAAAATAACATCGATCAAAACCTATGTAGTACCTCCGCGTTGGTTGTTCGTGAAAGTTCAAACTGATGAAGGTATTGTTGGTTGGGGCGAAGGTGTACTGGAAGGCCATGCAGAAACAATGGCCGCCAAATTTTCAGAACTTGAAGACTTTTTAATTGGCACTGATCCACTGCGAATAGAAGACACTTGGCAGAAATTGTATCGAAATGGTTGCTACCGAGGCGGACCCGTATTGATGAGTGCAATATCCGGAATTGATATTGCACTCTGGGATATTAAAGGAAAGTTTTTAAATCAACCAATCTATTCTTTATTAGGTGGCCCAGTTCGCGATAAGGTTCGAAGCTATTGCTGGATTGGTGGAGACCGTCCAAGCGGCTTAGTTAAAAGTGTCAAAGAGATGCAGGTTAAAGGATACGACGCGGTTAAATTTAATATCTGCAGTGAGCTTCAAATAGTTGATAGCTACAAGAAGATTGATGGCATTGTGAAGCAACTAGATGAACTACGAACTGCAGTCGGTGTGGATATGGATTTGGCTTTCGATTTTCATGGCCGAGTTCATGAACCAATGGCGAAAGTTCTGTTGCATGAACTGGAATATTTGCGTCCGATTTTTGTCGAAGATGCCGTAGTTTCAGCGCAGGTTGATGCAATGGTGAATTTGTCACGATCAACGTCCATCCCTTTGACCATTGGTGAACGCCTTCATAGCCGCTACGACTTTAAACAAGTATTTGAAAAAAGAGCCGCCAGTGTTATTAATCCAGATACCGTACATGTTGGCGGTATTTCTGAAATGGTACGCATTGGTAATTGGGCCGAAGCTTACGATGTTGCTTTAGCGCCCCATTGTCCACTGGGGCCTATTGCCCTAGCCGCTTGCTTGCAGGTCGATGCCATTTGTTACAACGCCTTTATCCAAGAGCAAAGTATAGGTATACATTACAATCAAGGTGGCGACCTAAATGACTATGTAATGCCTGATTCAAAATTTGAAATTGAAAATGGATTCTTACCTATTCCTAATGGACCTGGCTTAGGTATTAACATCGATGAAGCCGCTATTGAGAAGCTAGCTAAAGTCGGTCATAAGTGGCGAGCACCGGTTTGGCGCCACGAAGATGGTTCTATAGCGGAGTGGTAAATATGCATTCATTCAGAGGAACACATGCTGTTATTTATGCATTATTTGAAGCGAATGGAAAATTAAATCAGTCTGCAATGCGAGCTCAAATTCAGTTAATGCTTGATGAAGGCGTCGACGGAATAACAGTATTAGGCCTAGCAACCGAAGTGAATAAATTAACGCCAAGAGAACAAAGAGATATTATTAAATGGGCAGCTGAGGAAATAAAAAATAGAGTTCCTTTGTCTGTCACTATTACTGGGAATAACGTTGATACTCAGCGAGAGCTTACCTTATTTGCCATAGACAATGGGGCTGATTGGTTAATTCTCCAGCCCCCTGCAGTAGGGTCATTTTCTGGTGATGTTTATTTGAATTTTTTCAAGAATGTTGCAAGAGGGTTTTCGGTACCTTTTGCGATTCAAAATGCACCACAATATTTGGGCCGCTCATTAACTTCATCCGATATCGATAAATTAACAGATGAGTGCCCTCAGTTTTCACTGATCAAAGCTGAAGTGTCTGCCATAGAAATCGCTAACCTCATTAAGGCCATCGGCAACAAACTGACCATCTTAAATGGTCGAGGTGCACTAGAGATAACGGACTGTCTGCGTGCCGGAGTCGATGGATTTGTATTGGCCCCAGATGTAATCGATTTCAGTAAAAAAATATTGGATTTATGGGAGGTAGGTGACTATAAATCAGCTGAAGAAATGTATCAAAAAGTGCTGCCTGTTATTGTCTTTATTATGCAGTCTATTGAGCATTTAATCTGCTATGGTAAACGTATCTATGGCCTAAGATCTGGTATAGAAATTTATGATCGCGCTCCGGCCTTAGTTCCAACGAAATTTGGTTTAGAGTCAGCTGCCTATTGGTCTGAATATTTAGGGTCGTTCAGCTCAATATCACGGTAAACCTACTATAATATTGATTTGATTCAAATAAGTCTAAATATTATTTATCATCGAGGTTTCAATGGAAAATATAGATTCAGAAACGATCAGTTTTATTGCGGCGGATTGGGGTACGACAAACCTTAGAATATGGGCAATCGATGTCAACGGTGATGTTATTTGTAAGCGTACTTCTGATCAGGGTATGAGTATGGTTGAGCCTGATGGCTTTGAATCTATATTAGTCAAGTTGACCGAGGATTTATTATCAAATAATTGGGTAATGCCTGTCGTTATCTGTGGAATGGTAGGGTCGAAGAACGGCTGGATGGAAGCGCCTTATGAATCTGTGCCTTCTAATGTATCGAAACCTAAAAGAATTGTAAGCCCTAAGACTAAAGACCCTAGGATTTCTGTCAAAATTCTGCCTGGACTAAAGCAACGATTCCCCGAAGACGTGATGCGTGGGGAAGAAACTCAAATTTCGGGCTTTCTCAGGAATAATCCCAACTTCAGTGGATGCTTATGCTTGCCAGGTACCCATACTAAGTGGGTCGCCGTTGAAAATGGCCTGGTAGAGCGTTTTCAAACAAGCATTACTGGTGAAATGTATAACATCTTAAGCAGGTATTCAATTCTTCAGCTTACACTTGATATGAAAAGCTGGGATCAACAAGAGTTTTTAGATTCTGTACAAGAAATAACAAAATCACCTGATTTATTGCTTTCAATGTTATTTCGTATACGTGCTAAATCATTGTTAATAGCGACTGTGGCCTCGCCTACAACAGCAGTCCTATCAGGGTTATTGATAGGATATGACGTGTTAAGCGCAAAATATTTCTGGCAGAATCGACCTATATATGTGTTAGGGGAAGAAAAGCTTGCAAATTTGTACGCTGACGCTTTTTCTTTTCAAAAAATTGACGCAACGGTATTTAATGTCGATCAGGCTACCGTACTGGGTCTCATCTCTGCAAAAAAAATCGCTTTTGAATTGAATACCTATTCCTAAGGCGTATTAAATTTGCAAGTTCACTGTAATCCCCCTATTTTTAATATCAGCTAAAAATAGAGAGGTTATCAATCACAGTAGTTGTCTCGGCGGAACCCGCCAATCGAAGAATGTGGTCGCTCATTATTGTAAGTCCATTGCCATTGGGTTGCCAATAATTGAGCATGCACGATGTCCTCAAAGATATTCAACTCCAACCACTCATTCCTTCCAGTACGGTTAAATCGTTCAACGTAAGCATTTTGAGTTGGCTTTCCAGGCTGGATATAAAGTAATGTAATCTGCTCCTGATTCGCCCAATCAATAAGATCCTGACTTATATATTCTGGCCCATTGTCACAACGAAGTGCACTGGGTTTTCCGCGCCACTCAATGATTCTTTCCAATGAGCGAATTACGCGCTGAGACGGTAGCGAAAAATCCACGTCGATCGTTAAGCATACCCGATTAAAGTCATCGATTACATTAAACGTATGAACTGAACGCACTTCTGCACACTTCCTTACTGAGTATTTAGATACAAAAGCAGCTCAACAATAGTATTGGAAGGGCCGTCGTTTAATGAAATAATACTCATGTTAACAAAGGGTCTTTTCGTACTCCCCCATCGCTATCGCTCAAATAAACAGCAAGGCAACTCACACACCGTCACAGCCACTCCCAGGGGCATAGCCAGCCTTTGCAGCTTATAGGCCCAAGTACCGTTGGGGTACCTCTCCTTCATCGCTAGCACACTTGAAAGCCTAAACCACAATAGGATGCTTTGACCATGACTCGACACAGATCAGACACCGTTAAAGGCGCTCAAGAGATCATCAATGGCGCTCTAGAGGCCATTAATCCACCGGTCGCTGTAGAGCTGGGTTACGGTGTTAGGCCTTACTGGGATAAGCTCGTCAAAGCCAAGGCAGGCAGATCCTGGAATGATCAGGACTTGTTGATGTTGGTGGAGTTATCAAGGAACCTGTTCCGTACTGAGCGGTTGTCGTTTCAAATGCTAACCGAGGACGAAATAATAGAGACTGGGCAGGGTTTAAAGGCCAACCCCAAAAGCGGCCTACTGGACCAACTCGTTAAGCGTGCCCGATTGATAATGATTTATCTTCAAGTCCATCCGGAGGCTACACAAGGTAAAGCCCGGGATCAGGTATCACAAAACTTAGCACACGGCAAAGTAGCCCGGCAATACGAAGATGATGATTACCTGTTGGCAAGGCCGAAGCTTGATGGCTGAGGGTGACGAATCCAGCAGGGGCGCAAAGGCAGCTAGTTCGGCTAAATCAATGCGCCACATACAGAAAACCCGCTAAATTGCCCATTTTATTAATGGTGGGTTTAATGGCGGGTAAATTTATAAAACAACCTACAGCGTACTATACACAGTAATGATGGTGCCGGATGAGGGCACCGTACTGTGGATCGACTATTGGACGCTGAGCGCCAACAGTACCCAAACAGAGCTCGCAATGGCCTTCTTCGATTTTCTACTCGAACCGGCAAATAACGCTCAAAATGTACGTTATCACTACTCGGCGACCTTCAGCGACCAGGCCAAGTCGTTACTGCCGGCGGACATACGCACTAATGAGGCGGTGTTCCCGGCCAATGCCGACCGCTTTGAAACGCTGCAGCGGCCGTCCCGCCAAACAATTCGTACCATGATGAAGATTATCAATAACCTTGATATTGACTGAGCGATGAAGCTACAGACCAAATTCTTAGTCAATCTGGGTTTGATAGCCGCAGTGGCGCTGCTGGTGTTTGCGTTTTTCAACCGACAGATTATCGATCAGTTTAATGAGGATGAGATCCACAGCCGGCTGAGCACTCATCTACAGCTCAGCAGTGAACTGGTGGACAACCTCTTGGCCAATGTGAAATCCGACCTGGATTTGATCAGCAACGACAGCGTGATCACCAGTTACTTCGCAACCAATGAGATCAGCCGCTATCAGCTGTTCCATTCCGAGGGCACCCGGACGCTCAAGCGGTACTTTAAACATCGGGAATTCTATGCCGAAATTGCCATCGTGTTACCCGATGGTTTCAAAGACATCTATGTCAAGGATAAGGCCGTTACCGATACAGACCTGGACACAGGACTCCTGACACGAGCCGGAAATAGCGTGGCGCAAAGTGACACCATCCTCTTTGGCGTTGAGTTACTCGATCCCAAACGCGTCTTATTGAATGCCTACCAACCGATTCGGCAATTTTCCAGTCGGCTGATGACCGATCTTAATCCATTGATCGGTTATATTAAAATTTCCGTCGACCTGGTGCGTTTGACCAACAAGAACAGTTCCGAGCGTATTCTGTCGTCCTTTATTGTCGATGGCCAAAATTACTACGATCTTGACACGGCAGCCGAGCTGAAAATTGATCTCGCCTCAGTCCAAGCAAGTCGAGTCAATAGCGTCTCAAAACCGATCTTGGATCGGCTCATCCTGCAGTCCAGCTTACGCAACGATATTTACTTCGATGTCTCGACCCAACTGCTGCAGCGCGGCCTGATCATTATTATTCTCGTGGTGGTCAGCCTGTTAAGCATGACGGTGCTGTTGTTGCGAGTCGTTATCCTCAGGCCACTGGCGGTCTTTTCGGATTTAATCGCTCAATCCGATAGCCCTGCCGTCGGCGATATAAGCTTGCGCCAATACGATGACAATGAGTTCGGCAAACTCAAACAAAAATTTGATGGCCTGATGTACCGCCTGCGGGAATCCTCATCCAGCCTCGAACGTCAGGCCTTTTCCGACCCACTAACCGGCCTACCCAATCGAGCCGCCCTGTATCGCTTCTTGGCAAGCAATACCGGGGCAGAGGTTCTGCGACCCCTGTCGATTTTGTTTCTCGATCTGGATGGCTTTAAACAGATCAATGATATGTATGGCCACACCACCGGCGATTTAGTCTTGATTGCCGTCGGCAAGCGCCTGCGCCAACTGGTCCGCGGCCAAGCGATTGACGATCTGTGTCTGCACCAACTTGATGCCCGGCAAGACTCGGTGATCCGGTTGGGAGGCGATGAGTTCACCATTATTTTGACCGGTGATGAAAACGCGGAGTTTGTTGCCCGGCGCATCGTCGAGGGCTTTCAAACAGCCATAAATATTGATGACAAGGCCTTCTACACCGGCGTCAGTATTGGCATTTCGCAGTACCCAGCGCATGCCACGTCGCCATCTACCTTGATGCAATATGCCGATTTGGCGATGTATCAGGCCAAGAAGCAAGGCAAGATGCGCAGCGTGCTCTTTTCACCGGAACTGGTCGAATTTGAAAAGCAACGCCAACTCATTGAGACCGCTGTGCGTGAGGGCATCGAGCACGGTCGCTTCAGCGCCTACTTCCAACCCAAGGTGCGCATTGACACCGGCGCCATCGTCGGATTCGAAGCGCTCGCCCGGCTACGGGATGATCAGAGTGCACTGGTGCAACCCATCGCCTTTATTCCGGTGGCCCAGGACAGCGGGGTACTGGAATACATCACCTATGCGGTGGCCGAATCAACCTGCAAGTTACTCCAACAGTTGGCTCAACCCGGTTTGGTTGGGGCTATTAATATCTCACCCACACAGCTAAACGATTTGCGCCTCATAGCGGACATTCGTACCATCATGGCGAGCTATGATGTGGTGCCGCAACAGATTGAATTTGAGATTACCGAGGAGGAATTAATCGGCAATCCACAGATTGCCAAACAAAACCTAGATCTATTGCGTAGTTTCGGTTTTCGCACAGCTCTGGATGACTTCGGCGCCGGCTATTCCTCGCTCGGCCAGATTAAAAAATATGCCTTCGACACATTGAAACTCGACCAGCTGTTTGTCAATACCGAGGATTACAACAGCACCGCAGCCTATGGGGTGGTCAACTCAATCCAGGCGTTGGCCAATACCCTAGGCATGGCGGTGGTTGCCGAAGGCGTGGAAACAGCGGCACAAATGGATTTCGTGCGTGCCATCGGGATCGAGATCGTGCAAGGATTCTACTATTCCGAACCCTTACCTCTGGAGGCCTTCGTGGAGTTCTATTATGCCAATCAACGCACCCTAAAGCGCTCCTAGTTGGCGAGCATGTATGCAATTTAGTACAAGCAAATCGAACTCATTCACCGCAAGGGTCGATTGGGCCTAGCAATCGAAAATTTGTCGCCTAGAATACACCTTCTTATTTTTTACAGAGAAACTCATGACTGACTGGACCCCGGACTCCTGGCGCGGCAAAACGATCCGTCAAATGCCGAATTATCAGAACCCAACTGCGGTCACCGCCGTTGAACAGCAATTGGCCAACCTGCCGCCCTTGGTCTTTGCCGGTGAAGCCCGTCAGTTGAAAAAGGAATTGGCGAAGGTGGCTCGTGGCGAGGCTTTTTTACTGCAAGGGGGCGATTGCGCCGAGAGTTTCCGTGACTTCCGCACCAACCATATTCGCGACACCTTTATGGCCTTGCTGCAAATGGCCGTGGTGCTGACCTATGGCGGGCAGAGTCCGGTGGTCAAGGTCGGGCGTATTGCCGGGCAGTTTGCCAAACCTCGATCAACCGACAACGAAACCATCGATGGCGTGACCTTGCCCTCATATCGGGGCGATATCATCAATGATATTGAGTTTACCGCAGCGGCCCGAGAGCCTGACCCGGAACGCATGCTAAAGGCCTATCATCAGTCCGCTTCGACCCTGAATCTAATCCGCGCCTTTGCCCAAGGCGGCCTCGCGGACCTGCATCAGGTGCATAAGTGGAATCAAAATTTCGTTGAAAAAAGCCCCCAGAGTGCTCGCTATCAATCATTGGCCGAGCGCATTGATGAAGCCTTGGCCTTTATGAGCGCCTGCGGTATTTCGCCTGAAAATACCGCCCAGATACGTGAAACGCAATTCTATACCTCGCACGAGGCGTTGCTGTTGCCCTATGAACAGGCGCTCACCCGAAAAGACAGCTTTAGCGGTGACTGGTATGACTGTGCTGCGCATATGGTATGGATCGGGGATCGCACACGTCAGCTCGATGGCGCGCATTTGGAGTTCTGCCGCGGCATTAAAAATCCGCTCGGCCTCAAGGTTGGTCCGTCCACTGACCCGGAAGAGTTGATCCGCCTGATCGATATTTTGAACCCGAACAATGAAGCCGGCCGCTTAAATCTAATAGTGCGCATGGGAGCGGAACAGATCGGCGAGCACTTTCCGCGTCTGTTACGCCATGTCAAGGCGGAAGGCCGCTCGGTGGTGTGGAGTTCCGATCCCATGCATGGCAACACGATCAAAGCCAGTACCGGTTACAAGACCCGTCGGGTCGATGATATTTTGGCCGAGGTGCGAGATTTCTTTGCCATCCATAAGGCAGAGGGCACCTACGCCGGTGGGGTCCATTTTGAGATGACCGGGCGCAATGTCACAGAATGCTTGGGCGGTGCCTTTGAGATTTCAGAAACTGATCTGGCCGATCGTTATCATACCCATTGCGATCCGCGCTTGAACGCAGACCAGGCCCTGGAATTGGCCTTTTTGATTGCCGATAGCTTGAAGCAGTCACGCTGAAGGACAATTTAAAGGCAAAAAAAAAGCGCCCTCGGCGCTTTTTTTTTAAACCACTCGAATGTGCCAAGGCTCGTAGCGAACCCCTAGGCTGTTATCGGCGGTATAGCGAATCTGCACATAACCTAGATTCTGCAGTTTTTTGAACTCATCGGTGGCCGCAAAGGCGGAGGTGAAGTTCTCCAAACCGGCGCCAACCTGACCCACATCGAAATCACCGATAGCGTGGTACGAATGACCTGGCGGGGCGAGTGAACGGGATGCCCGGGACATGTTACCGCTGGCCTGAACGGTTTTGGCCATAAACAACTGGTACTGCTTCGGTACATTGCGGACGCCACTGGTTAGGATCAGCGACTCACCGACTTCGGTGCGCAATTTGCTGTAAAAGTTTTCTGACTGACCTCGAAACACATAGTGTCCGGTACCGGATATCTTAATTATGTCTTTTTCCGCAATCACATTAGTTTGCTTGGCGATAACCTTTTCACCGAAAAAGCCCAATCTGCTTGAGTCTGCGGTAAAAATCTCATCCAAAAAATCTTTCTCGGCTCGGGTAAATTCACCTATTCGGGCCGAGTATTTACCGTACTTATAGGTATCATCGAGCGACAAAACATTGAAATTGCCATAACCAACGTATTTTTGGACCCTGTTTATCCGCTCTAATGTTTGCACCAGCAGCGTGTATTGAGCGCCATCTAAGACGATATCGTCGGTGTAGTTCGCTTCGAAATTGGCAATTTTTTCTTGGCTGGAATCTGCTGAGGCCTGCATCTGGGATGCATCCTGTGGTGCAGTAGCACGTTTTTGCGCTGCGGTTAAGACAACCTCTTCAATAGGGGTTTCACTCGCCGGTTGTGCGGGGAGTTGGTCTATCAGCTGCTCGGCGCGATGTTGTTCAAAGGCCACGGCCGGTCGGGCATGACTTGGAGTCGCAGGCTGCATTGGGGCTTTTGCCTGGGTTGCCGGTCGCACCAACATGCCCTCATCCGATGACGGATTGGAACCGTTTAACACCTGCGCAGCAGCTTTGGTTGCGCGCTGGGCCAAGGGTATGTCGATCAGCGCAGAGCCTTGAGCCAGCATATCCCATGACACATAGCCTGCGCCCGCCACTAAGGCTGAGGCGGACACAGACTGTACAATAAATTCTCGACGCTTCAATTAGGTACTCCGCCCCGAAGGACACCAAATATCAGATAAAAAAAACACACTCATTGCTCAGAATAGCGTCTGTACTGCTGTCTGTGCAACTACTTTAGCACCTTGAAGTTGCACAAGATGGAAAACAGCCCGGCTCTAAGGCCTTTTTGTCTGAAAAACGCCTCGACGTCGATCTATCGGCGATCCAGGTCAGGTATTAGAGCCCGTTATCATTGTGCTGCGCTCGGGCTGGCAGCGGCCTTGGCACGAATAAAATGAGAATGGTGCAGGTGCAGCAAATCGGCCACACGGCGAATGCGGTGATCCTCATACTTATCGAGTCGACCGTCGGCATAGGCGACCCGCCACAGATCGACGATCAGTTCAAAGCGCTCGGTTTCACTCCACTGGCTATTGAGCACCGTGGTGAATTGGAATAGGTCACTACTGGCGTGACGCCGTTCGAGCGCCAAATCGATACAGGCTGCTATAGCGGCGGGGGTGTCGCCTGTACGACGGGCCAGAATGTCACTGATGCAATCACGCTCACGACGATCGATTTCATTGTCTGCCAGCATCACCTCGATCAACAACACCGCGGCGGATTCGTCCACCGTGAGCGCCAATGGGACTTCGGTCTTATTGGCAAAAAAGGCCATTATTTGGTCGAGCATTAAATTTCCCCTCCCCTCTTATTAGCGTTATATGGCAACATGGTATCACTTAGGTCGGCCCACGGCCCGCCAGCGAAGGCTAAGCCGCCGCTATTGGAACGGCTAGCTTTCAAATTCGGAGTATTTACGCGCATGTCCCTGACCACACCTGCCCTGCTTTTTCCGGCTATTTCCCTGCTCCTGTTGGCCTATACCAATAGGTTTTTGGTAATCACCCAATTGATCCGATCGCTCTATAAACAGAACGACACCAATCCCGATCTAGACATCCGTAAACAGATCCTGCATTTGCGAGTGCGTATTATCGCTATTCGCCGAATGCAGGTCGCCGGGATATCTTCTTTTATACTCTGTGTCGTGACCATGTTTGCGATCTTTGTCCAGCAACTCTATCTCGCCAATATTTTCTTCGCCGGCTCAATGGTGCTATTGCTGGTATCACTCTTTATCAGCCTGTATGAAGTCCAGATCAGTGGCCAAGCCCTGCAGCTGCAACTGAAGAACCTGGAACAGCTCAGCGACGACTAGGCCAATAGATTGACCATGATGCCGTAATACATTTTGGTCAACGGCTCTAGGTCGGCCACCGCGACACATTCATCAACCTGATGGATGGTTTTATTGGTCGGACCCAATTCAACCACCTGAGCGCCAGTCGGTGCGATAAAGCGGCCGTCGGACGTGCCACCGGCAGTCGACAGTTCGGGCGCATGGCCGGTGACTTCGGTAATGGCTTGAACGGCAGCTTGCACCAAGGCACCCTTGTCGGTTAGGAAAGGCTGGCCCTTTATCTCACAGCGCAGACTGTAGTCTAGACCATGTCGATCCAAAATTGCCCGCGTGCGCTGCTCCAAACTCTCGCCCGTGACCTCGGTACTAAATCGGAAACTGAACATCAGTTCCGCCGTGCCCGGTATCACATTGGACGCACCGGTGCCGGAGTTGAAGTTGGAGACCTGAAAAGATGTTGCGGGAAAATAGTCGTTGCCCAGATCCCAGACCTCGGTTGCCAGATCGGTCAGTGCAGGCACCACCAGATGTACCGGGTTTTTCGCCAATTGCGGATAGGCGACATGACCCTGCACGCCTTTGATCGTGAGGTGACCCAACATCGAACCGCGCCGACCGTTTTTAATGGTATCGCCCACGGTCACGCTGCTGGATGGTTCGCCTACTACAGCCCAATCAATCTGTTCCTGGCGTTTGGCCAGCTCAGCCAAGACCGCCACCGTGCCATGATAAGCATCGCCCTCCTCATCGGAGGTGATCAGGTAGCCAATACGGCCGCGATGATTGGGGTAATCGGCCACAAACCGTTCGCCGGCGACCACCATGGCCGCCAGACTGCCCTTCATATCGGCGGCACCGCGACCGTAGAGCATGCCATCGCGTTCGGTCGGCACAAAAGGTGGCGACGTCCAGTGCGCCGGGTCGCCGGTCGGAACCACGTCGGTGTGGCCGGCAAAGACCAGCAGTGGCGCACCCGTGCCATGGGTCGACCAGAGGTTATCGACATCTTCCACGCGCATGGGCTCATTAACAAAACCGTAATCGGCCAATCGACTGGCCATGATCTCTTGGCAACCCTTATCATTGGGTGTTACTGAATCGCGTTCAATCAACTGACGGGTCAGCGCTAGGGTTTCAGACTTCATTGGCAAGGCACTCACACTTTGATTTAAAAGACAGCTATCATACGCATAAAGCAATCCGTATTTAAGAGGCGTGCCATGAACTTCCGAGATCGACTGCATGACTGGTTGCAGCGCCACACTGGCGATCCCCGGCGTGCGATGACCTTTTTTACTGGCGGAGGGTTCGGCTTCGTGATTGGAATGATGATAATATTGATCAGCGAGCGCCTGATGACCCCCAGTTTAAATCAGGAATTAACGGCTTTGGCTGGCCTTTTAGTAACCTGTATCGGGACTATGATCGCGTTTTGGGGCTATATGGGTATAAGTCTATTTAAAATATTAATCTATCTACTCGAGCGGAAAACCAATAATGAGTAACGCACCCGATATTGAAATTTATATCCAGGAATTATCAACTGATCGGGCCATCGCCTGGCTTGAGTCGATCTTCAGTGAGGTTAAGGTTGCACAGAAGAAGAAAGGTATGCCGAAAAAAGCCCAACCCTTAACTATTAACTGGCAGGGGGCCACGATCCCGGCCGTGGTATTTGAAGACGTAGTGCCGGGCTTTACCAGCATATGGCTCGACAGCCCGAGTCTACCCTGGTCCGATGACCGAGAGTGCGCCAGTGCCGCGGCGCAGTTTTTAGACTTGACGGTGCGTGTTACCGCCGGCAGCTGGCAACAGGATGACAATGGCGACGCCTGGATAGAAGTATTGCCCAACGGCAGCACGCATGAGATTAGCTGGAAAACCGATTGATAACTCGGTGGCCATAAAAAAAGCGGCCAAGCCGCTTTTCAAAGCCGATTAAAAGGGTTTTAGTTCTGGCGCAGGATGGTCACATCTTCTGCTTGCAAGCCCTTAGAGCTTTCGACAACGCCAAACCGTACCCGCTGGCCTTCCTGTAAAGATCGATGACCTCGGCCGCGAATCGAACGAAAATGGACAAAAACATCCTCACCACTTTCACGGGTTACAAAGCCAAAGCCCTTGCTGACGTTAAACCATTTGACCTGACCCTCTTCGCGGTTATCTTCATCAAATTGTGCGGCCAGAGGTTGTACAATGAGTTGACCTAGCAGCATCAAAACCAACACGGCGAGGGCTAAGACTCCATAAGCGGCCATCTCACCACTTGAAAATTCCATATCGATCAAGGACGCGACGCTGTTATTCGCCACACCGGTCACCAAAGACAAGGCACCGGCTAAAATGATTGGTGCTGGCAAGGCCACCAATATACTGACACCCAAACGAACTAACCATATTTTACTGTTCATATCATCTACTCATTAAATTACACTATGACTTAACCGGTCGGACAACCGAACGGTGTGACTGACCCGCACCATCCCCAAACTGGGCATTTACGGTATTTAAATAAACCATTTAAACATTCTACATCTAGGGAACGTCTCGAACCCGATACTTTTTCGCCCATTTTGGCGACCAAAGCGGCATAATGCCAACATTTGCCCCCTAAAAGCAATTAACTAATAACCGAGAGCCGAATGACTGACGAAACCCGTATCATCGAATTGGAATCCCGACTGACCCACATGGACGACACAGTAGAACAACTGAACGATGTTATCAGCGCACAGCAACACCAAATAGACCGCGTGGAACGGTTGTTGAAGCGGTTAATGGATCAGCAGCAGGACCTAAAAGACCAGTTTGCGCCAGAGGTCAACGATACACCACCACCCCATTACTAGCTCTGACTCAGGCCGCAAACTTCAGGCCGCTAGGCGTTCGGGCGATTAGCGGTTAAAATAGTATTACTTAATTCAGGACATCAGCCTCTCTATGCAATCGTTACGTTCGAGCCTTCGTCGCGTGAGTCAAACAGTCCTGTTTTGGTGGGTCAAGGTGGGCGAAAACCCGCACCATACCGACATCGACTTACTTAAAAGTAATAAACACTGCGTCTTTGTTTTAGAGCATGAGTCAACCTCCGACGCCTTGGTCGCCGATCATAAATTGCGTCAACTGGGCCTGGCCGGACTCTATCCGAAAATTGATATCCCCGAATTGGCCGATGAGCCGTCTTTGCTCACAGTACATCCGCGCGCATCGATGATCCGGCGCAATAAGGCCGGCATAACGCCGAGAATACAGCGTATTCTGGGTTATCTGGCTGAGCACCCGGACGAGGACATCTTGTTGGTCCCGGTGGCACTCTATTGGGGCCGAGCGGCGACGAGCGGCAACAGTTTACTGAGCGCGTTTTTGAGTTCAAACTGGACTGTGTTCGGTCGCTTCAAAAAACTGCTCACCGTCCTGTTTAATGGCCGTGATACCTATGTTGAAATCAATGAGCCGATTTCTTTGCGCCAATTGGTGCTAGCTGACAAAGATCTGGCCGTCACCACCCGTAAAGTTGCCCGCGTCTTGCGCATACATTTTCGGCGTGTACGAACCGCCGTGATCGGGCCCGACTTATCGCACAAGCGCGTGATGATTGACCGACTGCTGCAAACCGAACCGGTCCGCAACGCTATCGCCCAACATGCCAAAGCCAAAAAAATCAGCCTGGAAAAATCGCGTGCTCTGGCCCGTAAACATGCGCTCAATATTGCTGCGAACGTATCGTATGGCACAATACGCATTCTCGAGATCCTGTTAACTAAGCTGTGGAACAAAATTTACAACGGCATCATTCTGCGCGGCATCGAACCGGTTCGAGAACTGGCGAAGGACCATGAAATTGTTTACGTGCCCTGTCATCGCAGCCATATCGACTACCTATTGCTGAGCTATTCACTGCACAACCACGGCCTCAATGTGCCTCATATAGCGGCCGGAGAGAATCTGAACATGCCCATCGTCGGCAACATTTTACGCCGCGGCGGGGCCTTTTTCATCCGTCGCAGCTTTGGTGGGGATAAGCTCTACACGGCGGTTTTCAACGAATACATCCACACCGTCTTTACCCGCGGCTATCCGGTCGAGTACTTTGTCGAAGGTGGCCGCTCGCGCACCGGGCGTATGCGGGCGCCAGCCACCGGAACCCTCGCCATGACCGTGCGCAGTCATCTGCGCGATAACAGTCGACCGGTCGTTTTTATTCCAGTCTACATTGGCTATGAAAAGGTCTTTGAGGGCGGCTCCTACCTGGGTGAACTCAAAGGTAAGGTGAAAAAGAAGGAAAATCTATTTGACCTAGTCAAAACCGTTAAACAGCTGAAAAACTATGGCCATGTGTTTCTGAATTTTGGCGAACCCTTGAAGCTCAATGACCAATTGAATGCCCAACAGCCCGATTGGCAGGACAAAACTTATGGTCCGGATGATCGACCGACCTGGATGTTCAACTTCATTGACCGCCTATCGATCGATGTGGTCACACGTATCAATTCCGCCGCGGCGCTCAATCCAATCAACCTCATTGCCACGGTTTTATTGTCGACACCGCGCCAGGCCATTGAAGATCGGTTGCTGCGGAACCAATTGCAGTTGTTGATATCGCTGCAAAAAGACGCGCCCTATAGCCCCTATGTCACCTACCCCGAGGGTAGCGTCGACGAGTGGATCGGCTATGCGATAAAAATGGGCAAGCTGCGGCTAATACCGCAAAAACTTGGCAACCTGTACGGCTTTGACAGTCAAAATAGCGTATTGATGGCCTACTACCGCAACAACATTCAGCACCTTTTTGCTCTACCTTCTCTGATCGCCGCGCTGGTCGTGCGCGCAAACGGCATTAGCGTTGAGCTTTTGTTGAAGCGCATTGCACTGATTTACCCCTATGTTCGCAGTGAGTTGTTTATTCAAGATGATCGCGACCAAGCGTTGGCAAAAACGGCCGATATCGTTGAACTGTTGCTCAGCTATCACTTAATTTGGCGCGACGATCAGGGAATATTACACAGTCCCGATAAGGCTCAAGATGAAAGCTTGCAACTGCAATATCTGGCAAACATCATGCTGCCAACGCTGGAACGTTATCTACTGACCCTGTCAGTATTAGCGCGCATGGGTTCTGGCCAATGCAGTCAGACGGTACTGGAGAACCAAGCCCAACAGATGGCACAGCGCTCGGCCTTACTCAATGGCCTGGATGCTCCGGAGTTTTTCGATAAGGCGCTGTTCAAGAACTTTATTCAAACCTTGAAAGCGTTGAAGGTTTTAACCTTGAATGAGGATTCCAAGCTGGATTTCGATCATCGCATACAGGATGTAATCGATCAGGCTGGATCGGTGATCCCGGACGACGTTTGGTACAATGTCTATCAGGTCACCAAACGCTCCAGCCCACCGACCTAAAACCTCGCACGCTGACGGGCCCTCAACGGGACCTAGCTGATAGCCTTTTTGGAATAGATGTCAAAGCGACTGCTCTTTCCAATATGGGAGGTAGTGGGAGCTTTGCCGGCCAAATGCGGCGCTTGCTTTGGCCGCTTAACCACTACCCGACACGCCGCTATGTCTAAGGCCGGTTCCAGAAGAGCATCGGCATCGGCATCATCCCCCACCAAGTCGTGAAACAGCACCATCTCTTTTTTAACCTTGGCCGATTTTGAGCGCTCAGGAAACATCGGATCAAGATAGATAACCTCTGGAGCGAATTCGCTCAGACTCGCGCTGCTGTCCAGCAAAGATCCGGATGCTAGGTTAAGTCGATGTTGAATATCATCCAGCTCTGCGTTGAACCCGAGCCTATATAGGCCATCCACCAGAAGGAGATGCACACCTCGATGCCGCTCTAACATGAGCACCTGCGCGCCCAGACTGGCCATTACAAAGGCATCGCGACCCAGTCCCGCAGTCGCATCGAGAATGCGCAGATTTTTCTTCTTGCCCAGACCGACGGCCTTGGCAATCGCTTGACCGGCGCCGCCGCCATACAAGCGCCGATGGGCTGCGGCACCCGACTGAAAGTCAACATACACCGGATGCACCTTTGGCCAACCGGCATCGGCGAGACCCAGCATGCCTTGATCAATAATCAGAAAAGGTTGTTCGATCGGCTTAGTGATTTGACTAACCCAATCCAATGCCGTCGTGTCACGCAGCAGGAGTTGATTTTCATAGTGCTTAGGATTTGGACAGTAGAGTCTCAGCTTCATTTTCCTAGCGTAGTTTGAATATAGTTAACTGCCCCTGCAGCGCAGGTGGCGCTCTAAACGTAGACATCAACACGATATAACCCGGGGTCTTGATTTTGAACGCTAAAGGTATCGGCCGCTTCGACTTGCTGATAACGACTGATAGCATCACTGTTGACCCTGGTCACCGCTTTTGGCAAAACCATTAACTCTTGACTCGCCAGCTGTGACTTTGCCGCCCCTGTTATCGACCCGAAAGCGTCTTTGCGGTTGTCGTTGGCCGGAGCTGAGGTCGTTTGAGGGTCTTTGGCGACGCGCTCAAACTTGGACCGATCCTGGTTTGCCGTGCGCTCGCTACTCTCGCTCGAACCGTTGGTTTTCCGAGCAGAATTTACCGAGCCTGAGGCGCCATGTAAGCCATACGAATTTGGAATCTGCATCAATCAATACCCGATAAAAACAAGTCAATTCGATTCCCGATCAGCTTACCATTTGAAGCGCGCCAGTGCGACCTACCCAAAGTAGACATAAAATAGGACCGCACCCAAGACTAAGCGATAGATCACAAAAGGCAGAAAACCCGATCTCTCTATCCATTTAAGGAACATCACAATGCAGGCAAAAGCGCTGACAAACGAGAGGATGGTACCAAAGAGGATCGCCGACAGATCAAACGCTGATGGGGTTTGAATCAGCTCGACTGATTTCAGCAATCCGGCCGCCAGAATCAAGGGAATCGACAACAGAAAACTGAACTTGGCGGTATCCACCTTGTTAATACCCAGCATAAGGCCAGCGGTCATGGTAATACCCGAACGCGAGGTGCCCGGTATCAACGCCACCGCCTGGGCCAGGCCAACCCAGATAGCATCCTTGAAGGTCAGGTCCGACAGTGCGCGAGTCTCTTTCGCCTTTACATCGGCCCACCAGAGGACCAAACCAAAGACGCTGGTGGTTACCGCTATCACCAAGATACTGCGCAAATGATTTTCGATGAAGCTTTCGGCAAGAAAGCCAACAATGACTGCAGGGATGGTAGCGATGACCACCATCCAACCTAGGTTGGCCGTGCCGCGGTCATGCTCTTGCCGGCCGATGGCTTTCAGGCAGTTGACGACTATTTGAACAATAAGCTGTCGAAAGTAGATAATAACCGCGAGCAGGGATCCGACATGCACGGCGACATCGAAGGCCAAACCCTGATCGGGCCAGCCAAACAGATGAGATGGTAAAATTAGATGAGCCGAACTGGAAATAGGCAAAAATTCCGTTATACCCTGAATGATTGCTAAGACGATCCACTGTGTCATTGTCATGTTGTATTGTGCGCCAAAGATTAAAATTATTAATAGAGCTGCCGATAGTAGAGCGAAAACACCACAGAAACCACCACCGAGGGGCTAAATATTGCCCAGCCCGCAGCCCACACCCGTCGCTGGGTTGGCATCGCGCGGCGCAATGAGTCCTTTAGGTACCGATTTTGGGTTTTTGCGTCCAGGTCACCTGGTTTCTTAGATAGACCGGCTGGGCCAATTCTGCTGCGACCGGCACCAGAAGGGTCTCGGCCACTAGCACCTGAGCCAATTGTGCGCTGGCCAAGGCATGCGGCAGTTTTTGTTCGAGCACCCCTTGCTGCAGGCACTCACTGAGCCGTGCGGGGGTTTCATAGTCAGTTGACCAGCCACTGCCAATAAATACCGTGCCGGCCTCGGGCAACACGTCTATATCGGCCAGAGGAGTGACCCGTTCGGCCATGGTCAGTTCGGGTATGCCCTGAGCGTTGACTCGATAGGCGGCAAAATAGACTTCGGACATGCGCGCGTCCAAGGCAACCCAAATATCTCGATGACCCAATTGCGCCGCGCTCCAAGCCAATGACTGAAGTGTGCTGATCGGTGCTAATGGGCATTGCGCCGCCAGGCCCAGGCCTTGGGCAACACCGGTAGCAATCCGCACTCCCGTAAAGGAACCCGGACCCCGGCCAAAAACAATCAGATCGAGCGCATCGGCACGGATACCGGCCAATTGCAGTAACTTCTCTATTTCGGGCAACAGTATTTTGGCGTGTTCACGCGGTCGCAGCTCATGAAACACAAAATGCTTTGACTCGAGTACCAGGGCAATAGAACAGATGTCTGCAGTGGTATCGATTGACAGTATATTCATTGTTGGCGACTTAACCCAAAAAAATAAGAAGCCCAGTTTACCATAGCGAGCGGCATAAAAAGAAAGCTTTGCGGACAATAAAAAAGCCGCTGAGCGGCTTTTTTATTGCTTAGGGCAAGGGGCTTAACCTTGGAGGTCTAGGCCTTTGCCTTGTTGACCTTTGACTTTGTGACCTTGGCTTTATTCAGGGCCGACACCTTCGCCTTAATCTTCTTCGCCGCAGCGGCAGTCTTAGCCAGCGCCTTTTTCTCGGCCAACTTGAGCTTACGAGCATTGCGTCGGGCGCGGGCAGCCAGCCACTTGCTCTCAAACGCTGCCAAAGCTTTGGCCAAATCGGCTTTCTGCTTGGCAGCCAATGTATCGGCCAGGGCCTTAACGGTGGCATCGGCTTTGGCAGACTTGGCTGTCAGAGCAGCTTCGGTGGCAATTACCTTGAGATCAAACTTTGCCGCACGGACTACTTTCTTGGCATCGGTTAACGCGGCGCGCGCTTTGGCAACGGCGGCACGAGCGGCAATAAGTTGATTCTTAGTGGTGGCCGAGTTACTGGTTTTAGCTTTAATAGCTAGCTGAGCTTTCTTGGCACTGGCTTTGGCCAAAACCACTTCGGCTTTGGCAACCGCAGCAATGGCCTTGTCAGCGGCTTTTTGACTGGCGCTCGCCTGATTATTGGTCGCTACAACCGCCTTGCGAACCGTTGGTGATTTTGTCGCGGCTGTGGCTTTCTTTGGGCTTGCCTTGTTACTGACTGTTTTTGCGGCTTTAGGTTTACGGGCTGTTGCCGGTTTTTTTATTGTGACCTTTTTAACTGAAGTTTGTTCGGCTACTTGCATTTTTGGGTCTGTAACAGATGCGGGTTTTTTCTTGGCGAGTGCCATTGTGGATTCCTCATATTAGGATTAAATAACGATACATTACATTTAAGTAATGTAAGTATGCCGCCTAATGCCATCACTGTGAATCGAAAAATAAACTTTTTTTGTAAAATTTAAAGCTTTTCCATATTTATTTTCATTTTTTGGCTAAATCGGTACTGCAGAAATTATCATATTGATCCATCAAACTATTTATAGACTTAAACCGAGAATATGGCGAATAAATGCATAGGCCTATTTTATCCACCGACTAAGCTAAAATTCATAATCGGTCTAACAGGTTATTCTATCGACTATAGTGAGATGCATGCATTGTCAATAGCGAGTGCGAAAAAAAAATTTACAACCTAAGTATTGGCAGCGTCATGTGTAATGGGGCCTTTATTATGTTCATAAAGATTATTATGAACGGCCGCCGTTAATATCATGGCGGTATCATTTGAACTGAATGAGGTTGGCCCGAACTTAGAAAATAAAATATTTATTGACGTCAATGCAGGCGATCAAAAAGTCAATTTGAATAGCATTTTAGAATACCGGGTTGGGATGTTGTTGCGGCTTGGAAAAATATTCGAATACATTGAATATAATTTAATATTTTTATTGATGCCAAAAAAACATGGTGACCTTAGCGCAACTGCGGGGGCGTATCGAAGCGCCAATCCGTATCGTGCCAATGGGCGGTCACGGTACCGGATTGCCGTTGACGGCTGGCAAGACGGAGCCGAATGATGTCGGACAGTCCATCCAGTGCGGGGGCCCACAGCCAATCTACCGCTTCGTCCAGTTGCCAGGCAAAGCGAAGCGCGTAAGCGGGTTGGCTGTTATTTTGGGGTAGCGGCTGCATAGTGTCAATTTCGATCACTCGAACCATACCAAGGGGTAAGGCCAAACGCACAGACGCGCCCGGCCTGGAAAATATTTGCACCTGCCCTATCAGCACTCGCTCTTGGTTATCGATACGCTTTTGCGCTTTCTGTTTACGGGTAAGCCAGCCTTCTTCGCTCAAAACAGTCAGCAGTGCAAGCCACTGAGCGCTGTCCAGCTGTTCGCTCGGCAGACTTATGGGCAAGCTTGGCAAACTCAGGGTTAACGGATAGTCTTGATAATAGGCGTCCAGCTTGGCCAAAAACAACAGCGTTAGGCGCTGCCTGTCGTGCCCACCGACAAGGTCTGCACTCACCGAACCGGCTAGGCATGACAGTACTAGGTATAGCCATATGGTTTTAACCAACATCGAATTTCCTTTCGCGCAAAGCACCCAGGCACGCCTCAGCCGGACAGACTGTGCTGTTGTGCGACCTATGCGCCAACATAGAGCTCTATTTGGGCTCCAGGACCATTAGCCGGTGTGCAGTTTAAACTGATTTGGACCCTAGGGTTAATCTTAGCAGTTGGCGGGCAAGCGTACCTATCGAACTGAGCCATGCAGACTTGTAATGGCTACAGGCGTTGTGTGACAACCAATAGACCGGCAAGGTGACGTCCTGTTCAACGGACTAAATAGACGAATAAAAGCCCCAATGCCACGCCGAAGCGCTGATTCTCACGCAGGCTTTTGCTACACTGCTGTTTTCCTTTGAAAGTCACCCCTTAGCATGCACCCAACACTCCAACTGTTAGAGCGCCACGACGCAGAATTACATCTCACTCCGGTCCATTGGTTTGATTTGCCCGAACCCACGCAGCTCACAAAACCGACGGATTTGGCTTTCAACCTAAACTGGTCAGTATCGAACGCGGCCACTCTGGCGCAGACCCAATGGCCTTGTGCGCCACTCAATATCTTGTTTTATCCAAAGGCTAAGGAACGTCTCGATTGGTGGCTAAACGTCATCTTCTCCACCCTCCAGTCGGGTCAACGACTCTGGGTAGTCGGTGAGAACGTTGGCGGCATCAAGAGTCTGCCTAAACGCTTGGAGGGTGTCTTTAGTTGTGTCAAGGTCGATTCGGCGCGTCATTGTGTCCTCTTTGAAGTTATCCTAAGCGAGAGTTTTCAGGGTCATGAAGGCTGGACGTCCTATCAACAGGGCGACCATACCATTCATTCGCTACCGGGGGTGTTCAGCGCCAAGCGCTTGGATAAGGGTACCGAGGTTCTGCTGTCGATCCTACCGGAACTCAAAGGAGCGGTACTGGAGTTTGGCGGCGGCGCGGGCGTGTTAACGTGCATGCTGGCCGAACAACCTAAGGTAACCTCGGTGACGGCCGTTGAAATCGACCTTTTGGCCGTCCGATCAAGCCTGAAAACCATTGCGGCGAACCAACTTGCCGATCGGGCGACGACGCTCTGGTCTGCTGGCACGGAAGCATTGCCTGAGCAAAAGTTTGACTTCATCGTCACCAATCCACCCTTCCATCAGGGTATTAAGACCGCCTACGGTCCGACCCAAGGCTTCTTTGCTCAAGCCAGCAACTGGCTGAAACCGCGCGGTCGTTTAATTTGGGTGGCCAATGAATTTTTAAATTATCAGGGTGAACTCGGCAAGACCTTTCATTCGGTCAAGGTGTTGGCCCATGAAAAGGGCTATAAGGTTTATCAGGCTAACAAATAGACTCGTGCAACGACCCTCGCGCCGGCTGGGGTCTATTGTTTAACGTCACCGACAAACAAATAACCCTTAGAGCGCACTGTCTTAATACGCCGGGGCCGGATTGGGTCATCCCCTACTTTCGGCCGGATTCGGGATACGCGCACATCAACCGACCGGTCTTGACCGTCGTACTCGATGCCGCGTAGCTTATTGAAGATGGCTTCACGGGTTAACACCTCACCAGCATGGCTGGCCAATAACCAAAGCAGATCAAATTCGGCACTGGTTAGTTCAATCGGCTGGCGATCAAGCCAAGCTTCGCGCATGCCATTATCGATGACCAGATTGCCGAACTCCAAGCGTTCACTATCCTGATTGGCCATGATGGGGCGGACATAATCACTGCGGCGCATAATGGCCTGACAACGGGCGAGGATAAGTCGATGGGCGGTTGTGCGCGCTATGTAATCGTCAGCGCCCATATCCAAGCCCAACACCTGGTCGAGTTCGTCGGTGCGATGACTGAGCAATATGATTGCGCCGGTGTAGTCTTTTCGGCTGAGCTTGCAGATCGTTAAACCTGACTCACCCCGCAGGTCGACTTCGATAAGCACGAGGTCCGGTTTTTCATCGCGAATCCGGCTGATCGCGGAGGCGGAATCGGTTTCCAATTCGACCTCCAGCTCATTGCTGTTTAAATAATCGCGCAAGCGACGGGCGTAGTCCATGTCATCATCTACGATTAGGATGCGTTTTTTCTTGCTTGCGTCTACTCTGTATCCCACCTGAGAAACCTGCCTTAAGCTCAATGACTAACGATTAGCTCGGCTGGACCCAAGCAACAGCGAGCCCAACTCTATTAACTTAGACGTTTTTGTGCAGAATGCGAGATTTATGTGAACAGATGTTAATAATTGTGAGTAACGGCGCGGATCAAGTCTGATAGCCCTGCTCCGCGCCAACAATTTGTCGGCACTGGGCGCAGAAAGGACTCGCTTTGGTTAAAATGACAAAATTTGCGCTTAACGGGTTCCGAACAGCTTGTCGCCCGCATCGCCAAGCCCCGGAACTATGTAGCCCAGTTCGTTGAGATGACTGTCCATTGCGGCAATATATATATCGACATCCGGATGCGCGGCTTGGATCGCATTGGCGCCTTCAGGGGCGCCAATTAAGCATAGGCCCATGATTTTTTTGCAGCCCTTTTGCTTTAACAAATCGATGGTGGCAATAAATGAGCCGCCAGTCGCCAACATGGGATCAACGATCAGGGCCGTGCGTTCGGCGATATCCTCGACGACCTTGTCGAAGTAATAAACCGGTTGTAGGCTGGTTTCATCACGATACAACCCGACCACACTGACCCGGGCCGACGGGATTAATTGCAGCACCCCATCCATCATGCCCAAACCGGCGCGCAGGATCGGCACCACGGTAATTTTCTTCCCGGCTATGCGTTCGACGCTTAGCGTGCTGCCGTCCCATGCGGTTATCTCAACCTGATCGGTGGATAAGGTTCGAGTGGCTTCATAGGTCAATAAATTGCCGACTTCAGAGGCCAATTCGCGAAACTGCTTAGTAGAAATCCCTTGCTCGCGCAGAATGCCCACCTTGTGCGCTAGCAGCGGATGTTTAATCTCAATAATGGCCATCTATAGTCCCTCCAAAAAATCGAGTTCGGCCTGTTTGCGAATCACTTTACGATGATTGGCCCACAGCTCTTGAATTTTTTCTTGATTACAATGCTGGCGGTCGACCAATACCTTGGTCTGCAATTCACCCCGCATCTGCCCATTTAATAACGGTACCTTTGAAAACACAAATTGGTTCGAAATCATGTCCATAAAGGGACCAGACTTACTAGTCGGCATAATAAATAATAGCTGCAAACCCAGGCTCTCGGTTAAGTAACGGATCACTTCTTTGGACCGTGCCTCGTCCATCTTAGAGAAGGCCTCATCGACCAAAACCATGCGCAAATGGCTGTCGCCTTCATTAAAACGGAAGGCCGAGGTGATCGCCGCTGAGCGAATAATATAGGCCGGGGTCTCCAATTGGCCGCCCGATCCGGTGCCATATTGGCTCAGGGCGATCGGCTGTTTGCCTTCGGGTTGCTTGTAGATTTCATAGCTACGATAGTTGCGATAGTCGGAGATCCGTTCCAGCTCTCGCAGGGCCCGATGCTCGTCGTTGTCGAGCAACATGCTCATCAGTTGGTCGCGGATCTTGAGCGACCGTTCGCTGAGCTGGGTATCAAACAGGGTCTTACCTTCGCCCAAGGACGGGCTCTTATAGACCTCGTCAAAGAAGTGCCAATACTCCCGAAACTCGGCAACCCACTCATAACCGAACCAATATTTTTCTCGGTCAGCGCCGAAGCGATGATGCTCGAGCTCTTTGTTCAGGTCAGTGAGGACTTTTTTGCCCTCATTGATCGCCTGATAGATCGAATGACATAGATTGGTGACGAAGGCGCTGTTAAAACTTTCCCGCAGCAACGCCAGTTGATCAACCTTCTCGACCAGAACATTGTTTTTGACTCGGTTGTGCACCAGATCCGCATCGCGCTGCAACTGCACCATGCCGCGAAAGAATTCGACGTTATGCAGAATACTGTAGTTGAGGTTAACGACAATGGCATCTTGCGGCTGACAGTCCTGATTGTGCTCTTTAAGAAGCAATTCAAACTCGTGAGCCTTTGCATTTAAGGCACTTTCCAGTGCCATGCGGTTATTTTCTTCACGTTCGGCGTCAGCATCCTGTGCGGCAAGATCGGCCTCCTGCAAGCGGGTGTCGACCGCAAAGGCGGGCCAGACATCGACTATGTCGCGCAAATACTGCTCTTTTTCTTCTGCCCGAACCTGAGTCTTTTCTTGCTGATTGCTGAGCAGTTCGCAATGCTTGGTGAGCGCCAGAATGCGCTCCTGCAATTGGCCCTTTTCTTCGGCGCCACGACGCACCCGTGCCTCCAGTTCGCTGAGCTGTTCGGCGACGCTGCGGTATTCCGTTTCGATGCCCTGTACGTCGCGCAAGTCGAGCGCAGCCAACGCCTGTTCGGCGCTGCGCAGTTCGCGCTGGGTTGCCAACATGTCACGCATCAACTGGCCATGCTGCAAATGGCGTAACTGATTGACCCAGCCATAGAGATTTTTAGCTTCGAGCACCAGCGCCTGCAAGTCATTGGCCTGTTTGGCCAAGTCATTTAACTCGCGTTTCTTCGCCGCCGATGCCTTTTCACGGGCACCTTGACCGAATACTAGATCGCCCTCGGCCATATCGCACCGATACATGGCGTAGGCACCACTGCCCAGGCCATTGGCGGTGACACCACGGCGGGTGCGGCGCAGCTGCTCGGCATCGGCGCACTGCTCGACCATGGCATAGCTGGCGGTGATATAGGCCTGGGCAATGGCATGATCGAAGTGCATTAGGTGGATCACCGAATTGGCCGGCGCCTTGACACGGGCCGCATCTTCGCGGGCCTTGCTGCCCTGGATAACCCGGGCACGACTGTCGCGTGCCAGTCCTCGCACGATACCAATCGCCTCGGCTTCGTATTCCGGTGCCACCAAAATGGCGAAACGAGCTCCGCCCAAATAGCCTTCGAGGGACGACTGCCACTGCTCATCGAGCACCTCGACATGGTCACAGAGCACGCGTGGGTCGGCTTCGGGACACTCTCGTCGGATGGCCTCGAGTGCATTACGGACCTGGGCCGGATAATTGACCTGAGCGCTCGCCAGGCTGTCGATATCCTGTTGTTTGCGACTGAGGTTCTGACGCACCTGAAGCAGTTTCTGTTCGCGCCGGTCGACCAAGCGCTGCAACTGATCGCGCAAGGAGATGCGGTCGACCTGAGCACTTTCATCAAACCAGAGTTGGCGCCATTCGTTCAATTCGGCCTGCTGCACTAGGGCCTGGTCAAGATGTTGTTCCAACGGACTAATATCGATCCAGTCCTGATTGAGCAGACTGCGGAAATCGACACCGAGCGACTTCTGCCCGACCACCGCCTTAGCCTTGGCCGCGAGACGTTTATCGCCTAAGGCCGGAATATCCAGCGCCAGCGCACGGCTCAATAGGCTCTTATGAATTTCAAAACTGGCCGCCAGACTCTGCTCCAAACTATCATTTTGCACCAGTAGGGGCTCAGCTTGTTTTTGCAGTTGCGCGGTACTCTGTTCGATGCGCCGATCGAAGCGATCCTTATCCTGCAGCGCGTCGATGCCGCGCCGTTGAGCTTCCAACGACACCAGCTGCTCATGGGTCTGGGAGCGGCGTTCGCTGGTGATGTCCAGATCGGTATCGAGTTGATCGAGTTCATTACGGATCCGCTGTTGATCGGCCTTGGTGCTTAGGTAGCGTTTTTGATCAACGAGGAAGCGCGCCTTGGCCGCGACATAGTCGGTTACGTTGTAGTCGATCCAGTGCGTGATATAGGCATCCGATTGCAGTCGTGATTCCTGCAAGCGATCGATCATATTTTTCAGCCGATTGGCTTCCGTCTCCATACCATTGATGGTTTTCATCAGGTCGGAGACGGTGCGAATGGCTTCGCCTAAATCGCGTTTTTCAAGAATTTCTTGGGCCACAAAACCGTCGATACTCTTCACCGGCTTATAGGCCATAAACCGCGAGAAGGCACGGGCCGCGTTCATCGCTTCGCGTTCACTGATAGCATCTTTACGGCCGCGCAAAGCGGCATAGAGCCGACGCAGATACTGTTTTTTGGTGTCGTATTTTTCCACTGGGTCGATGCCACGACCGTTCAGATGGGCGACCAGGCGCTCCAACGGTATCACCTGTTGGCGACCGTCCTGCTCCTGCATAAAATCGGCCTTGGTCAACTCGGCGTCCTGAATAATCATATAGATCATATCGGACTGACGCGCGATGGCCGTAGCGCCGGTTCGGTCGATATAGGCGGTGACGCCGATGATCGCGGTAAAGGGCTCGGCGGTTTCGCCCTGGGTCGGGTGAAACACCGCCGCCAGGTAGCCAACCGTGGCTTCAGTACGCGCGAAGGCGCCATCGTCGCAACCCAATACATAGGAAGCCAAGGTGCGCACCTGCTTGCCCCGGCCGCGTTGACTGGCCTCATCCTGACCCGGGTTGTAATGAAACAGGGTATCGTGGGCCGCGGTCATAATGGTTTGCAGGGCGTCGGCGGCCGTCGTTTTACCGGAGCCATTGCCACCGGAGAATAGGTTGACCGGCCCGAAGTTGAAGTCCAGGGCTGGTATATTGCCCCAATTTACAAAGACGAAATTCTTTAAATGCATGCTGGCTTATTCCTGCTCGAGAACGCCGGGGCCATCGGCCGCTGAGTTTGGGTGGGTATCCGTCCGTTCAGAGTCTGAACCGGCCTCATCGTCGATCTCATCGGGCAATAGCTCGCTACCGCTGAGGATCGCCGATAAGACCTCATCGGAGACATAGCTGATAATCATCGGCCGAATCCGGATCCACAGGTCGCCGGATTCTTCGGTCAATTCCTGATTCAGCTGGATCAGTCGCAACTGTTTCAGGCGGCCAAACAGATGGCGCCGTTCAGTTAGTTTTTCCGGCAAGGTGCGCTTTAACAAATTGCGCAGCGCGATCACGATATTTTCGATCGAGACAAAAACACAGCCCTGCTCGTCCAACTGGCCTTCGCGTAAGGCACGGTCATAAAGGCTGCGCAAAATCAGCACGGTGGCGACTTCGGCCTGTGACAACTTAACCCGCATGCCATTGTTAAACGGCCGCTCCTCGTCGGCGAGACCGGGAACTTCCGCTCCTGGTGGAAACAGACGAACAAAATTAAAGCGGCTATCGTGCTGGACACGGACCCCGATAAGCGCCAGATATTCTTCCACCGGTTCGGCGATGCGCACAAATCGGTCGTACAGCAGTTGCTCGGTTTGGCTCTCGTCGCGACATAGCACGCCGTAATCGAGCAAGCGAATTAACAACTCGCTGTATTCGTTACGCGTGATGCCCGCCTGGTCGAGGTGTCGGTCTAATTCATGATGCATGGTT
>Ga0209532_1000372_pt1 | contig 38919 bp, 42 predicted proteins | sample COG_02_FD_184746 | JGI IMG/M metagenome (GOLD analysis project Ga0209532, IMG submission 184746) | Pelagic Microbial community sample from North Sea - COGITO 998_met_02 (SPAdes) (version 2) | ecosystem: Environmental > Aquatic > Marine > Neritic zone/Coastal water | place: Helgoland, sampling... | reverse complement strand
GAAGATCTTCCACGTTACGGAGTGAGAGCGGAAAACGAACATACAGCATCACAGCCAAGCGGATGATCTCAGGGCTCGTTTTAAAGTACCTGAATGGGGAGTGTTTTGTCATACGGAGAGGCTACGAGACCACCCTGCCCGTCTCAAGCTCGTTTTGTCTGACAGTGCCGAAAAGCCCTATCCTTACTCTGACTTCGAGCTTTTACATGAAATCGAAGTACTCGACGCGATCATACTGTCCGCCGAAACCGGAGAGGCGACTCACCTTAACGCGTCACCGTAGGCGAGACGGAATTCAGCAGGGATTTCCAAAGGTGGGTTCGTCCCATCCATGAATTCAACCGTAGCAAACGCAAGATCCGTGTCGCCAGTATTCTCAAGCGAATGCATCATGTAATCACCTGTTCCATAATAAAAATGTTTAGTTTCTCCAACCGTATATTCTGTATCCGTGACTTCACCCGAAGAAAAATAGTTGCGCGCTTTGCCAGCACTCAACACCGTCCAAAAGTAGGGGTTCACATGGCGATGAAACGCGCAACGCGCGCCCACGGCAAGGTGCAAATGCCACACACGCACTCGATTCGTCTCTGACACAAGCATACTGCCGACGCAGCCATTGTCATGGCTCGTCAACATTTCCTCATAAAGCCCCTCAGGCCAATGTTCAAAGGCTGCAGGATCAGGATTGGTCGCAATATGATCGGATCCGTGCGTGCTCATGTTTCATCTCCTTATGCAAACCAGCCTAATCTACCAAAACCCGCTCTTGCTATAAACGCAATAGGAATCGATGCTATGTTTGACCGCTGATAGCAAGAACTTAACACAAAAGGACGCACGATGATTGATCTCTACACTTGGACTACGCCAAACGGGCGCAAGGTATCTATCCTTCTAGAAGAGCTTGGTGTCCCCTACACCCCTCACACCATCGATATTTCTAAGGACGAACAATTTGCGCCTGACTTTTTAAAAATCGCCCCGAACAATCGCATTCCCGCAATTGTCGATCAGGAGACTGGCACGCAGTTGATGGAGACAGGCGCGATCATGCTCTACCTTGCTGACAAATACAAAAAGTTCCAATGCGGGGGTGATGAGTACTGGCGCATGGTGGAATGGCTGATGTGGCAAATGGGCGGTTTGGGTCCGATGTTGGGACAGCTCCATCATTTCGTAAAATATAACAAAGGAAAATCGGAGTACGGCGAGCAGCGCTATTCAACGGAAGCGAGCCGATTGTATGGTGTCTTGAACAGGCGCTTGGAAGGGCGTGACTACATTGCAGGCCACGGCGTGGGCATGTATTCCATCGCTGATATGGCGTGCTGGCCTTGGGTGTCGCGCTTTGAGTGGCAAGAGATCAACCTCAACGACTTTCCAAATGTGCGCGATTGGTATTTGCGCATCGCATATCGCCCCGCCACGCAAGCTGGTTACTCGGTTCCGAAATTCACAACAGAGGTGCCGATGCCATGAACGCAACAAACGAAAAGTATACATCAAGTATCCATCGCTTCACTTTGGGCGAGGCATCGGTGAGCACAATTCAAGACGGTGCGCATATCCGCGAGCCGATCAATCCCCCCTTTGCGCTAGACAAGTCTGACGAAGAAATAGCACAAATCGCCGCGCGCAATAACCTTCCTGCGCATGGCTTTGAGAGTGGTTACACCCCAACAATCATTCGCATTGGTGACCAGACTGTCCTCTTTGATACAGGTTTCGCGCACCTAGGCGTCGACCAACCCGCTGGACACTTGCGCCGACGCTTGGCCCATGCAGGTTACGCGCCGGAGGACATCGACATCGTTGCCTTCACCCACTGCCATCCAGATCATATCCTCGGTGTAATGGATGGAGATAAGCCCACCTATCCAAATGCGCGCTATGTGATAGGACGCAAAGAATTTGATGCATGGTCTAGCGGCGAGGGCATTCCAGAACAACGCGCCAGAACGCGTGACATTTTCCTCAAGCTGATCCCGCCTTTGGCGGATCGGATGACATTTCTAGAGGACGGGAAGAGTGTCGTTTCTGGCCTCACCGCCGAAGCGGCATTTGGACATTCTCCCGGCCATATGATGTATCGTCTTGAAAGCGCGGGCAAGTCGCTTCTGGTTTGGGGTGACGTCACCAATCACTTCGTCTTTTCGCTGCAATACCCTAACAGTCTTGTCGGCTATGACGATGATAAAGAAATGGCGGTTACAACGCGAAACCGCGTACTTGATATGGTTGCAACAGATGGTCTTTTAGTAAGTGGCTTTCACATGCCGTTCCCATCTCTTGGCTATGTAGAACGCACGCAAGACAGCTATCGCTGGACCCCAGCAAGCTATCAAACACGGATGTAATCACTCCGTCACGCGCAGCTCCTCAAAGGATGTCGCAACCCATTTGCGGTATCCTGCACGCACTGCAATATTGGCGTGCCATTCGCCTACCACCGGCAAAGTATCCAAGATGGTCGGGTGCAAATCCATGATGCGGTGAAACAAACTGCCAATGGCGATATCTGCCATCGAAAAATCATCGCCAGCCAAGTAAGTGCGCCCGTCCGCAAGACCCGTTTCAAGAATGCCCAATGCCGCGTAGAGCGATTTGATATGCTTTTTCAAAGTCGCCTTGTCCTGCGCTGTCTTTCGCATGCGCACCTGTTGCCAGAATAACCCAAGAAACGGAGGTTGCAATGTTGTAGAACCAAACTCCATCCACATATCCGCAATAGGGCTAACCGGTCCCATCGCCAAATAGCGCAGAATCGCGTGGCTTTCCCAAAGCGTGACGTCGCCATCCTGCAAAACAGGAACACGGCGCACGGGTGTCAGTGCGGTAAACTCTGGATCAGAGTTTCCTCCAAATATACCGCCAACAATCTTGTGATCATAGGGGAGCTCCCGCTCCTCCAAAGCCCACAGCACCTTTTGCACATTGACCGAACTTGCACGTCCCCAAAGGATCATTTGATCGCTTGGGGATTGATAGGAGATCCAGCAGCCCCAGGAATATGGAGCGGTGGGGCCGTGAAGAAGAACTCATACACACCATCCTCCGCGCAATCCTCACCGAGGTCTTTGAGGTAGAAAATCTCGCCCATGGAAATGCCTATGGCCGGGATAACGACCCAGTGCCATGGCTGATTGGCTTCCTCGGATTCATTCGGGCGCACTTCGCACCCCCATGTGTCCGCACAAATCGCTGCAATATCATTTTTCTTAATCCAATGCGCTGTCTCAAACGACAGACCGGGCGCATCACCGCCCGCATATCCTGTCCAATCCCCCGCCGCGAGACAGCGCTCCTGATGCCCAGTGCGCACAATCACAAAGTCACCTTTGCGTATGTCGACACCTTGCGAAGCCGCACATCTATCAAGATCGTCGTTGGTGATCGGATAGCCGTCGTCCAAGCTATCCACGCCTTTCCAACGCGCGATATCGAGCAACACGCCGCGACCAACCATCTTATCACGCACATTTTCGATTCCGAGGTTTTTAGCACCATTTACCGTAACATCTGTCGCTGGAAATCCGTTATACATCTTGTCATCCAGAAAGATGTGGCACAGGGCGTCCCACTGCGTGCTGCCCTGACAGGGTAAGTTAATTGCATCATCCGCGTAGCGCAAGTATGCTCTTCCGTCGCCATCTTGCTCACCAATAACGGCATCCGTTCCCGTTGCCAGCATCTGATGGATCATATTCCAACGGCCACCAAACAGACCCGACTGTATCTTCTCCTTGAGGTCCAGACCTAGCGCAAATGTCTTTCCCTTTTTGATCAAACGACCCGCTGCAATCACATCCTCAGGCGTCACGTTATTCAACGTGCCAATCTGATCATCTTTCCCCCAACGCCCCCAATTAGAAAGCTCTTTGGCAGTGTCGTAAATATCCTGTCGCGTTAGTTTGGTCATGTGTCTGCTCCCGATATGCATTGCTTATTTATCGAATGACAAATTAAATTCGTGCCTGAGTCAATGGACTTGTCACATATAAGATCTCATGCTTTTATCGAACGATAATTTAAATCAGGGATACCAAACATCATGGCCGATCCAGAAATGAAGACATTCGATATCATCTTTGAGGGCACTGGAACCATGTCTGGAAAGATGCGCAACGACGTTAAAGTTCATTTTGGAACGATGAATGAAACCTATGATCTCGCAACAGATGAAGGCCCATTTCATGGTGGGGATGCAACCGCTCCGCCCCCACTCGCTCTGTTCACGGCGGCGCTAACAGGTTGCATCATGACCCAGATCAGGGCTTTTTCCAAACGAATGAAAATCCCGATCGGACAGGTTACAGTAAACGCACGCCTGCATTGGCGGGGTGAGCAAATGGGGAACGATCCTTATACAACAGCGCCTGTTGGTTTTGATCTGGATATCGATTTTGACAGCCCTGCGAACAAGGAGGACCAGATGCGTTTGATGGCGGCCGCCAAGAAGGGCTGCTTCATCGAGACCACCTTGATGCAAGGGCTCGAAGTGGGGCACAGACTTCAAATTGACGGCGATTGGCACGACGCATAGAGGGCCGCTCATGACACAGCCTGACATAGCCCCCAATAAGCCACCAAAGCGCAAACGGCTTTCGTCCGAAGCGCGGCGTCAGGATTTTATCAATCAGGCGATTGAGTTCTTCGCGGAAGAAGGTTTTGAGAGCTCGACCCGCGGCTTGGCCAAGAAGCTTGGTGTCACACAACCGCTTTTGTATCGTTATTTTCCATCCAAAAACAACTTGATCTCAGAAGTATACGACGCCGTTTACGTCAAACGTTGGCAACCTGAATGGGAGCCACTTTTGATTGATCGCTCAAGACCCTTGGCAGATCGCTTGAATACGTTTTACAAAGTCTACACTGACGCGATTTTTAATCGCGAATGGATGCGGATATTTCTGTTCTCAGGCCTCAAGGGCGTCGACATCAATCGCCGTTACATGCAACTGGTGCGTCAGCGCATTCTGGAACCCATCCTTATTGAAGCACGCGTTGAGTTTGGATTGCCAGACGTCCCTCCAAAACATTGCGAAGTTGAATTCGTGTGGGTCACACACGGCGGCATCTTTTATTATGGCGTACGGGATCTAATCTATGAAAGCGCGATCTCCACCGACAAAGACCGCGTGATCGCCGATGCAATCACAGCGCTCATGGCCGGGTTAGAAATCAAATTGAACGGCCCAAAACAAACTTAGGCAGTCGTTCCGCGCGCGGGATAGCTGTTGTCCATCGCGAACTTAACTTTAGACAGCAGGAACTCCACATCAGGGCGTGACCACGGCATGTTTGAGATATCAATCAGGTATAAACGTCCATCTGGACGCACCCAAAACAAACCTGGCTCCGCAAACTGGGGGATTTCGGTTTCTTTGAAGGCTGTCGATAGATAAAGCCCCCAGTTGCGCACATCATCTGCCGTTGCGCCGTATGCGATATCGAGGTTGGCAAGCTCCCACTCCGATTTGGTTTGTGTTGCGCGATCTTCGGGATCCATGGACACGGCAACTACGTTGACACCAGCATCTGCCGCCATATCGGTCAGCTCATTTAGCTTGCTCAGATACATTTTGCAGACAGGGCAATGTAGGCCACGATAAAAAATCACCATCGTGAAATTTTTTGGGTCTTGATCGGCAAGCGCCCAAGTTCCACCGCCAACCAAAGGCAATGAAAGTTCGGGCGCTTGGCTGTCTGGCATAAGTTTTTGGGTCATTGTTTTGATTCCTAGCTTGATCCTTATTTATAACTCGATAACTTAGGTTGTATGTCGCGTAAAGGTTGGGCGACGAATCCATCTAGCTAGGAGACATCATGAAAGCTCCAGACTTTGACTATCTACGACCAGCAAGTTTAGCTGCTGCCGTTGCGATGCTTGTTGAATATGATGGCGAAGCTATGCCGCTTGCGGGTGGGCAAAGCTTGATGCCGATGATGAATTTTAGAATGGCTGCGCCCGAGGCCTTGATCGACCTCGTCAATCTAAGCGAGCTGCGTGGTATTTGGGTGGAAAGCGATACAATCCGTATTGGCGCAATGACGTCTTACGCCGATTTAAAGGGTGATGCTGCAGTGCAAAAGCATATCCCACTATTCAGCCTCGCACTGCCCCATATCGCCCATGATGCGATCCGTAATCGTGGCACGATTGGCGGCTCTCTAGCGCTTGCTGATCCAGCGGCCGAAATGCCCGCGCTAATGCTCGCATTGAACGCAAACATCGAAGTTGAAGGGCCAGATGGCGCACGCATGCTAAGCGCCGATGACTTCTTTCTTGGCATGTTCGAAACGGCTTTGGATGGTGAACTCATCAAAGCAATTCACATTCCGGTGGCAAAGTCCGAGCAACGTTTCGGCTTTCATGAACTAACGCAGCGCCACGGTGATTATGCCCTTGCAGGGGTTGCTATCGTTCAAACGTCAAACACATATCGCGCGGCCTTTTTTGGGGTGGCCGACCGTGCAACGCGCGTGCCAAAACTTGAAGCAGCACTTGAACAAAACGAGGATATCACCTCCGTTCTCGCACATCTCAATAGCGTCGATTTCACAGATGATATTAAAGCAAATCATACGACCCGTCAGCGTCTTGCTGGGGTTGCTTTGAAACGCGCGCTGAAAGGAATGACAACATGAGCCGCTATATAGATATCAGCCTACGCGTTAATGGCGAAGATGTGCGCGCAACCGTTCCGTCCCGCCTAAACTTAGTCGATTTTCTACGCGAAGAGCTTTCGTTGACAGGTAGCCATGTTGGCTGTGAACACGGTGTTTGTGGCGCATGTACTTTAACCGTAAATGGAGACACGGTTCGCGGGTGTTTGATGCTTGCAGCGCAAGCTGACGGCAAAGAGATCACCACAATCGAGGGCCTTGCTGAAAACGGCCAAAGCGCGCAGCTACAGGCGGCCTTCACCAAACACAACGCGCTGCAATGCGGCTTTTGCACCCCCGGAATGCTCGCCAGCGCGCTTGGATATCTAAACACAGGCGGCAGTGCAGATCGCGATGCCATTCGTCAGCACATCTCTGGCAATTACTGCCGCTGCACCGGCTATCAATCCATCGTTAATGCAATTTGTGACGTGATCGAGGAGACAAGCATATGACCGGTCCTGCCCATATCTTCGACAAGCCAAATCGCTATATCGGCAAACCTGAGCCTCGCGCAGATGCGGCGCGTTTGTTGCAAGGGCGCGGAATCTATGTTGATGACCAAAAGCTACCGCGCATGGTGCATGCCGCGTTCGTAAGATCTCCACATGCGCATGCAACGATCCTCTCGATTAATGCGGAAGAGGCTCGCGCGGCTACCGGCGTGGTCGCGGTGTACTCCGGTGAAGACTTGGCCAAACATGTCACGCCCTATGTCGGTACGCTGACCCATCTTGCTGGCCTTCGTTCCATGCCACAGCATCCGCTCGCGGTGGGGGTGGCGCGTTGGCAAGGTGAGCCTGTTGTGATGATCGTCGCCACCTCTCGCGCTTTAGCCGAAGATGCCTGCGAGCTGGTCTATGTAGATTACGCTGAGCTCCCCGCAGCAGTCGATTCGGAGACCGCTTTGGATACGGGTGCGCCAATTATTCACTCTGAACTTGGAAGCAACCTCGCTTGGGAACGTGATGTCGTCGTAGGCGATATCGACGCTGCTTTTGCCGCGCCTGACGTACATGTGGTGGAGCGCCAGTTTCGCTTTGGCCGCCACACTGGTGTCACATTGGAAACGCGAGGCACTGTATGTGACTATGATCCGTCTGAAGATCAACTGACCGTCTACTATTCTGGCCAAGCGCCGCATATGATGCAGGTAATATTCTCCAAGCATCTCGACTTGCCCGAAGAAAACATACGTGTCATTTCCAACGACGTGGGCGGCTCTTTCGGAATAAAAATCCACACATATGGCGATGAGATTGCGACAGCGGCAGCCGCTAAACTACTCAAACGACCTGTGAAGTTTATTGCCGATCGATTCGAAAGTTTTTTAACAGACATTCACGCACGCGATCATATTGTGAGAGCTAAGATGGGGGTTACCGAAGCGGGAAAAATCGTAGGTATAGACTTTGATGATCTTACTGGCATCGGCCCGTTTTCTATGTATCCACGCACTTCAGCAATTGAATGTAATCAAGTTCTGAACCTAACGGGAGCCCCTTACGTGATGGAAAATTACCGCGCGAAAGGGCGCGTCGTATTCCAGAACAAAACGCTGATGTGCCAGTACCGCGCCGTCGGCCACCCAATTGCTATGGCAATCGCGGATGGCTTGCTGGAAGACGCAGCGCGAAAGATTGGTATGGATCCGGTTGCGCTGCGTGAGATCAATTTGATGGCGGATGACAGTTACCCGCGCACTTCTGCGACGGGGATGAAGCTTGATGATCTCAGCCACAAACGAGCTCTGCGCAAACTAACCGATCTGATGAATTACGATGGCCTGCGCGCGAGGCAAACCTTGGCTCGCAAAAAGGGTATTTACCGCGGAATTGGCTTTGTTTCAATGGTCGAAGTTACTAACCCCAGCCCAATGTTCTATGGCATTGGCGGCGCGCCTATTGCATCTCAAGATGGCGCAACTGTGCGCCTTGATGCGGGTGGGGCGCTCCATGTTTCATCTTCAATTACCGAACAAGGACAAGGCACAAACGCCATTCTCGCGCAGATCGCGGCTGGTGTGTTTGGAGTTGATCTCAACCGCGTGAAAGTCACTACAGGCGACACCGCAACCACACCCTATGGCGGAGGCACATGGGCTTCGCGCGGTGCCGGAATTGGCGGTGAAGCTATGTTGCAAGCAGCGCAAGCACTGAAGGATCAAGTGCTCGAAGTGGCAGGTGTCATGCTGCAAACAGGTGTTGAAACACTCGACATTCAAAGTGGTGCCGTCACTGATATCGATGGCTCTGTACGCCTGACTTTAGCAGATCTTGCGCGTACAGTATATTATCGTGGCAATGAATTACCTAATGATCTCAACCCCGAACTAATTGCTACGCGTCATTATCGCGTTACCGATTTCCCATTCGTATTCACAAACGGCGCAATGGCTGCGCATGTGGAGGTTGATATCGAAACAGGCTTTGTCAAAGTGCTGCACTTCTGGGCTGTCGAAGACTGTGGCCGCGTCATCAACCCCTTGTTAGTGGATGAGCAGATCCGGGGCGGCGTTGTCCAAGGCATCGGTGGCGCACTTTATGAAGAGTGCCACTATTCGCCCGATGGTCAGTTCCTCAATGCTACGATGGCCGACTATATGGTGCCCATGGCCAGTGAAATGCCAGAAATCACAATCGCTCACATCGAAACGCCAACTAAGACATCCATACTTGGCGCGAAAGGCGCGGGAGAGGCGGGAACAGGCGGAGCGCCCGCGGCGATATTGAATGCTGTGAACGACGCATTGTCGCCATTGGGGGCAAGCATTTGGCAGATGCCCATGACGCCAGAACGTATTTTGGCGTCACTCAATCAGGCAGACTGTAACTAATCTTGCATAGAAAAAGGCGCGCCTTCAAATGAGCGCGCCTTTCTATATTCTGTTGTTGTGAAGCGTCAATTACTCGACAGCGTAGGCCACCGGCCATTCAACGCCTGCAGCTTCTGCTGCGGCAAGATAGGCTTTTAAAACTTCGCTACCTGGCATGCCACGGCTGTCCGCTTCAGTGGCTTGCTGCTGTGGGAAACCAACAAGTGATTCCGCCCAGCCTGCACGTGCATCCGCGGGTAAAGACTTCACGTTAGCCCCCGCTGCCTCTAAACCGTCAAGTCCACGCTTTTGGGCTGCGTTCAAAGATGCACCGGATTGGTCCTCATAGGCTTGGCCAACTTCACGAATAATCGCTTGGACATCTTCTGGGAGGCTCGCCATTGTTCGGCTGTTCATTGTCAGCGCATTGACTGGCATCGCACCGAAACCCACCAATGTATAGTTGGGTGCAGGCTCATGAAATTTGAAGCCAAGATAGGCAGATGGGAACATCAACCAGCCATTATAAACGCCTGTTTGAAGCGAAAGATAGCCATCTGGCAATGTTGATTGCACAGGGATCGCGCCAGCAAACTCTAGCCACGGTAAGTTCGGACCCGCGCCACCAATTTTGACACCTTTCAAGTCGTCAACCGAATCCCACGGGTCTGTCGTGCCCAAGTGATAGTTGTCCCAACCATGCAGGCCTAATAATTCTTGTTTGTACTCCTTCGTGAACTGCTCGGTGAGCCACGGAACATCATTATATACCGAGCGCACAGCCGTCATCGCTTGTGCCGAATCTTGGGATCCGAAAGGCGCGTAGTAAGGGAAATTGTGCAGGAACAGTTTGGCAGGCTCAAAACATATGCAGTACGCGCCTACGTCAAGAATACCGTTCTGGACTGCTTCTAACGTCTCTGCAACACCAGCGATTGCGCCGCCATATCCTTCGACAAATTCGATTTCATGATCTGTCTCAGCTGCAACACGGCGCACAACTTCAGGTACGAAAAAATTTGCAGTATCAGTCACATATACCGCCGGACCATTTGGATGACCAGAGCCAACACGAAGCGTGAACGTGTCCGCCGCGAGTGGAGCCACTAAAGCAGAAAGTGCGAGAGCCCCAAGGCTTAAGGTTATTGTCTTTTTCATTAAAGTTCCTCCCAGAATGTGCGGCCTTGACCGCTTATCAAGCACTGTTTGCCAATTTAGTCGGCTTTTTTATCAGTTGCAGGTAACGCAATGTCTGCACATCGCGTCGCGGTGGTCAAGAAACTCTATGGCCGATTCCAAAATTAATTTATCAATCGCTAAATAAGCGCTTGATCCTAACGCCCCATCGGTTAGCGTTCTTACATTAAGCAAATATTGTATAGGGAAAGCCAAAATGAAGGTACATATTAAGGGCGCTCGTATGCTGCATATTATCTCAGCATTCTGGACGCTCGCTCTCGCACTTCTCATTTTTGGCGACGTGATGGGCAGAATTTTTCTGACACGACCTATTCCGGGCACGAAAGAAATTTTACAAAACTCAATCGTAACAATCACGTTCTTGCAAATCCCTCTGGCAATCTACTCAGGCTCGATGCTGCGCACGACGATACTTTCAGATGCCGTACCACCAACGATGCGGCGTATCTTACGCACCCTAGCATCCCTTCTCGGCCTAGCACTTTTTCTTGCTTTGATATGGGGTACGATCCCGTCATTTTATGACGCCTATCGTATAGGCGAGTACGAGGGCGAAGGCTCATTGCGCGTACCAACTTGGCCCGTGCGCGGCGCGATTGCGGCAATGTCCGCATTTGGCGCTTTTGCTTATGCCTACATGATTTGGATCGATTGGCGCGGCGAATTAGTGCTAGAAAATGAAGCGCCTGGCGCTCTGCGACGGTTAGAAAATTAGGAGCGCACGACATGGGTGGTGATATTGTACTAATGATGCTCGGCGTACTGATTGTATTGATCCTGCTTGGGGTCCACATTGGCGTCGCGCTCGCACTGTGTTCCGGTGTGGGAGTATACATAATGTTCCGTGGCAATACGGAAGCAGCTCTCTCGATAATGTCTAACACCGCCTACGAAGCCATACGAAAGGACGTTTTCGCAGTGATCCCCCTCTTTGTCTTAATGGGGGATTTTGTCTGGCGATGCGGGGCCGCAGGAGACTTATACCGCATTTGCGATCGCACACTGCGCCGCTTGCCTGGCCGTCTCGCTATTGCAACAATCGCGGGCAATACCGTGTTCGCGGCGGTCACCGGAGTTTCCATCGCGTCCGCTGCTGCGTTCAGCCGGATTGCCTACCCTGAAATGATGAAGCTTGGTTACAAACAAAGCTTTGCTCTTGGCGCTGTTGCTGGCTCTGCCTGCCTTGGCATGTTGATCCCACCATCAGTGTTGCTAATCGTTTGGGCTATCTTGACTGAAATGTCAGTGGGTGCATTATTTGTGGCGGGTATTGTTCCAGGCATGGTGCTTGCGTTATTATTCTCTGGTTATGTGATTATTGCTGCGAAGATGAACCCTGAAATCGCACCGGCTTATGACAAGCCAATGACTGAACCAACGCCAGTGGAAAAACGTTCTGAGCTGATTGGGGGCTTAGGAATTCTCGCACTCATCATGGTAGTAATTGGCGGTATTTGGCTAGGTTGGTTTACCCCGACTGAAGCAGCCGCTTTCGGTGTTATTTGCGCGCTTATTATAGGCATCATAAAAGGTATGCGCACCGATGATATCATCCAAAGTCTCTATCAAGCTGGCCGCACAACGGCGCCGATCATGTTCTTACTGATCGCTGCTCAAATGTATTCTCGCCTTCTCGCGCTGGGGGGCGGGGTGAATTATATCCAAGGGATCTTCATCGACAGCCAGCTCAGCCCCTTTATGCTGATCCTGCTGATGGCGTTCATCTGGTTAATCCTTGGAATGCTAATCGACAGTATTTCGATCATCCTTTTGACAGTGCCGATCTTTGCGCCGCTGGCTGTATCGATGGGTTACGACCCAGTTGCTTTCGCAATCTTTGGTATTCTGATTATCGAAGCAGGTCTTTTGTCACCGCCTTTCGGGCTTTTGGTCTATACGGTAAGAGGATCCGTACCCGACCCTACGGCGACGTTGAAAAAGATCTTCATCGGCTCCGCACCATATTTTATTTTAATTTTAGTCGCCGCTTTCCTCGTGTTGGCTTTCCCGATCTTAGCCACGCTTCTCCCAAGATCTCTTATCTGATTCATTGATATTCAGATGCAGTTTTTATAATTTTCCAAAATGCACCCTGCGCTCTAGATTTAGAAAAAGCTCTAGATTTAGAAAAAATTGTCGGAGACGAATATGGAACTTGGATTTTTTACAATGCCGATCCACCCGGTTGGGAAAGATTGGCGCACCTCACTACACGAAGATCGCGCAGCCTTTTTGCTCGCAGATGAACTTGGTTTTGTTGAAGCTTATGTGGGCGAGCACACAACTGATGCTGCTGAAAACATCACCCATTGCATTAGCTTCATCGCTTGGATCGCGGCTGCTACGAAGCAAATTAATCTGGGTACCGGCACAGTTAATTTGCCTAACACACACCCTGCTGCAATAGCAGGCCAAGTTGCGATGCTTGATCATATGCTAGATGGTCGCTTTATTTTTGGCATTTCTCCGGGCGGTTTGGCGACAGATGCGGAGGTGTTTGAAAGCCTGCACGCGGATCGCCCAGCCATGTTCCTTGAGGGTATCAACCACATCCTGAAAATCTGGGAATCCGAAGCGCCCTACAACATCAAAGGCGAGTTCTGGAACATCTCGACCGAGACACAGATGGAACTCTCCATCGGTCAAGGCATTATGACCAAACCGCTGCAACGCCCGCACCCACCTATCGTCGTGACAGCTGTCGCGCCGTTTTCCAAAGGTGTAACCGAAGCTGCTGCACGCGGATGGGATCCTATTTCGGCGAACTTCCTCCTGAAGCAATGGGCCAAAACTCATTGGCCAAATTACGTAAAGGGTTGCGAGCGTGCGGGTCGTAAAGCAGACCCTGCAAACTGGCGTGTAGCAAAATCCATTTTCGTCGCGGACGATATGGCAACAGCGAAAGAATATGCGCTGGGACCGCAAAGTCCTTACCGTTACTACTATTCGCAGCTGCTAACCAAAATGAAGAAGCATGGTCGCACAAACCTGTTCAAAGCTGACCAGAGCATGACCGATGATGAGGTCACACTCGACGGTGTTCTTGAGGACTGCATAATCTGGGGCACACCCGACAAAGTGGCGGATGATCTGCTCGCACTGCGCGAAGAAGTAGGTGACTTTGGTAAGCTGCTATATGCCGGCAAAGATTGGGCCGATGTGGAACTTGGCCGCAACTCGATGATCAAACTGGCAGAGAAAACTATGCCGATCGTAAACGCTGCAATCGGCACATCGTAATGAGCGCGCGTGTAGAGATCAAACGCGCGGACGTTACGCTTTCTGCTGTAGCCACTGGACGGAAAGATGGACCAGCGATCTTGCTGTCGAACTCGCTGGGTGCGGGTCTTGATATGTGGGCGCCACAAAGGGCGGTGCTTGAAGCGCACTACAACGTGATCGGTTACGACACACGCGGTCATGGACAATCAAGCACCCCAGAGAGCGATTATAATTTCGACGACCTCACTGCCGATGCGATTGCAGTCCTTGATCACTTTGAGATCGAGACGGCGGACTACATTGGTCTGTCTTTGGGCGGTATGACAGGTCTCGGACTCGGGCTTAACCATGCGGAGCGCTTCAACAAAATTGTTTGCGCCTGCGCACGCGCAGACAATCCCGCGGCCTTTGTCAGAAGTTGGGATGACCGCATCGCAGCGATTTCAAATGGCGGAATAACAACGATCTGGAATGGCACGGTTGAGCGCTGGCTAACCCCTGATTTCCTAAGCTCCAACGCGGATCTTGTCGCTCAGCTCGCCAGTGATTTTGCGCAAACAACAGTCGCCGGCTACACAGGCTGCGCACGCGCTTTGCAAAGCTTGAATTACAAGCACCGTTTGGGCGACCTGATACTCCCCACTCTGTTTATTTCGGGCGCTGATGATTTCGGCGCGCCTGCAGCTGAAATGGAGAGCATGTTCACCGCGACACCCAACGCACGCTACGTAGACATCCCCAATTGCGCACATATCGCAAACCTCAACCAAGCGGATGCGTTCAACGCAGCCTTAAAACAGTTTTTGGAGTTCTAATGCGCCTTACAGATCGCCTACCTTACCAAGCCATTGTGGATCGTCCCAAACTGACCTTACCCGATGGCAAACGGCTTGCGGTCTGGGTCATTGTGAACGTCGAGGATTGGGGCATCGAAAGCCCTATGCCACGTACTGTTTTGCCGCCGCCTATGGGCAAGCCTTTGTTACCAGATGTTCCGAATTGGTCCTGGCATGAATACGGTATGCGCTCTGGCTTTTGGCGACAGCACCAAGCCCTGACCTCGCGCAAGATTCCAACGACTTTAGCGATTAATGGCAACGTCTGTAACAGCTACCCTCGCGTCGCCCAAGCCGGGCTTGACGCGGGTTGGGAGTTTATGGGCCACGGGCATTTACAGGGTCCGATGCACAAATTGACTGATCAGCGCGCCGCGATCCATCAAGCTATGGATACTATTGAGGCCTTCACTGGCAAGCGCCCTACGTCTTGGGAAAGCCCCGGGCTGACTGAGACCGAAGAGACCCTTGATCTGCTCAGCGAAGCAGGTGTGAAATATGTGGCCGACTGGGTGCTTGATGATCTTCCGCAAGAAGTGGATACGCCGCACGGGGTAATCACGACGGTCCCCTACACTGTGGAAATGAATGACATTGCGGTTTACGCGCTTCAACAACATAGCTCTGATGAATTCCTGCGCCGCGGGCGTGATCAATTTGATCGCCTCTACTCGGAAAGCGCGGACAATGCGCGTGTCATGGCGATTTCGATCCATCCTTATGTGACAGGTGTGCCGCACCGTATTCGCTATCTTGAAGGGCTGCTCGATTATATCAGCGGCCACGAAGGCGTCGCATGGATGACCGCCAGCGAGATTGGCGACTGGTACACGGAAGAAATGAGCAAGCTTTCTGGGTGATCCACTTTAAACAATCTTGATCCTGTGCGAACCATACTATCTATAGGTTGATAAATAAATATGGAGCGCCCCCGTGATTAAACGTGCAATTGTCAGTGGTGGCTCTATCGGTGGGCTGTTCGCAGCAACAGCGCTCATTAAAGCAGGATGGAACGTCGATATTTATGAGCGCACCGACGTCGAACTTTCCGGTCGTGGCGCGGGCATCGTAACTCACGACGCCTTGATTAAAGCGTTACGCGCGGTAGGTGCCGATCTGACAGATCTTGGCGTTCAAGTGCACGATCGTGTGGCATTTCATAAAAACGGTGGCCGCGTTGCGACGTTGCCGTTCGCACAAGTCGTGACCTCTTGGGATCGCATCCATCAAATACTGCGGCGGTTGATCCCTGAGGGGTCATATCATCTTAGAGCACGCATCACGGGTTATACGCAAACTGCTGACAACGTAACTGCGCTATTTGACGATGGCACAACGCGCACCGCTGATTTGCTTATTGGTGCGGATGGTTTTCGCTCTGCCATTCGTGCGCAGATGCTGCCCGAGGTCGTACCGCAATACGCGGGCTACGTTGTATGGCGCGCGTTGGCGCATGAGCGAGATATTCCACGGGATGTGCACGCTGACGTCTTTGAACATTTTTCTTTCTTTATGCCTGCGCAAAACCAGATTGTCGGCTACCCGATTGCTGGGCCAAACAATGACCTGCGCCAGGGGCATAGGCGTTATAATTTTGTGTGGTACTCCCCTGCCCCAGCGGATGTGTTGCGCAATATGTTGACGGATGAAACAGGACAGCATCACCCGATTTCAATCCCGCCTCCTTTGGTGCGCGGCGACCTTCTACAAGAGATGTTCACACGTGCGAACGAAGTGCTTCCGGCTGCATTCGTGGAAATCTTAAACCACTCAGAACGCCCTTTCTTCACCCCAATCTATGATCACCATTCTACAACGATGCAGAATGGCCGCGTTGTTTTGTCCGGAGATGCTGCTTGCGTCGCAAGACCTCATGTTGGGATGGGCGTCACCAAAGCCGCCGAGGATGCATTGTGCTTGGCTGAGCATGCCGCAACGTCGTTAGAGACCTACTCCTCCATACGTGTTCCAGCCTCCATGCGCGCCCATATGCAGGCGCGAGACTTAGGATCATGGATGATGGAGCCAGACCCGAACAACGCGAATGGATCTTCACACCGCCACATTCAGAAAATCATGGCGAAGACTGCCGCGGCAGTGGCTTAGGCAGCGAAATAGTCGCCCAAATCTACATCCAACGCTGGCAGTTCAGGGCCTTCGCCGTCAGGCACATCAAACACGTTGATCGTCATCGAGATCAGAGTATAGTACCCGCAGACGCCGACTAAATCGACACAAGCTTGCTGTCCTAGAAGGGCCAAAGCCTTGTCGTATGTCACGTCTGTTAAGTTTTTTAGCAAATGCAACTCCACCGCGAAATCAAAGACAGCCTGCATTTCTGCGTCCTCAAAAGCGTAGCACTTTGCGTTGGAAATCGCATCTACTGCACCGCTCGGTACACCCGCTTCTATTGCAATCGGAACATGATGCGACCACTCAAATCCTGACGACCAATACCGCGCCGTCACCAAGATCGCGAGTTCTGACAAGACCTGCGGCAAAACGCTATCATAGCGCGCGTATTGTCCCAAAGCCTGTGCATGTTTGGCGAGCCCCGGACTTTGAAGCCAAACCCTAAGCGGTCCAACAACCGCGCCGCGCGGACCATTGACTATATCATCATGGATCACTTGTTGATCCGCTGAAAGAGCGCTTTCGTCTAGCTTTGGATGCCGGTTCATAGAGGTGCCGACGTCTGCATTTGACCACGATAAAAGATCAACGCGTCGCCTTCTTTGTGGTCAAAGTCTAATATTTCACCGACAACGATTATGTGATCTCCACCATCATGGATCGTATAGGCGTGGCACGCAAAATGCGCGATAGCGTCTTTTAGGCGCGGTGCTTGAACCAAGGATTCAGTGAGCTCTGCACCTGCACACTTATCTTCCAAAGGTTTAGCAAACTGCCACGCGAGACCTTCTAAATCAGTGGACAGCACATTGACAACAAATGGAGTGCCGTCTTTGAACAAACGCGCGCTTGCCTGCTGTTTACCAAGCGAGAACAAGCACAAAGCAGGCGACATGCTAAGCGATGTGAAGGATCCAACAGTCACACCAGTTGGCTTACCCGCTTCATCCAACATGCTAACAACAGTGACACCTGTTGGCAGACACCCGAAGGCATTACGAAGCTCATGTGGGTCAATCATCGGTGCATCCAGCATTGTTTTCATCTCCTTAAGGAACCCTTCGAGATTGATCGTATCGTTTTGATAGTATATATCATTTATTTGGTAAAATGATAATATGTCATACTTATTATACAATTTTTGGAATGTTGATTTTTATTTTCTCGATTTCTGTTTGATAGTCGCGTCCATCTGACTTATCCGTCCAAAGATAACATTGCATTATCCAACCAGCTTGGATTGGGTTTAGGGAGAATAACAATGACAACACTGTGTTACGCGAAAAAGACCTGCTCAATCGGGATCCACGTCCTTATGGAAGAAGTGGGCCTGCCCTATGATCTCAAGATTGTGGACTTCTCCAAAGGTGAACAAAAGACGCCAGAGTACAAAGCGCTAAACCCGAAAGGCAAAGTAGCCGCGCTTGTGCGTGATGACGGCAGCGTTCTGACGGAATACGCAGCCATCGCGATGTGGTTGGCGATGACTAACCCTGAAAAGAAACTTGTGCCAAGCGATCCGGAAGGCCTTGCCCGCACAATCGAAGCGATGGATTTCATTGTTGGTACAGTCCATATGCTGTCGTGGCGGTTATTCCGTCGTCCTGATGCATATTCAGACAGCGCTGAAGACTACAAACAACTGCGTGAGCGCGGGATGAACGCGATGCTTGCTGCCTTTGATGTCGTCGACAAACAACTGGCTGGCAAAGACTATTTGATGGGTGATTTCACGATTGCTGATACAGCGCTTTATTACACGCAATATTGGGCTGTTGATGTGGCTGGCTGGGATCTGCCCCCAAATGTGCAAGCTCATTACGAGCGCATGAAAGCACGCCCCTCTGTTCAGGCGTCACGAGCATTGGAGGGCGTTTCTTAAAAACTTGTTTTGCGGTGCTGTCAGACGAATGAGAACTCGCATCGGATTGCTGGCGCAGCCTGAACCTATCCGCTCAATAGTTGGCGCCACTCAGTAAGAGCGGCGGTTCGATGGAGCTTGAAATTGTCTCGTGAGTAGAAGTGGCGCTCCTGATTGAAATGGTTGAATGCTGAAGAGTGGGCGGCAGCGAACTTTTGTAGACATCGCATCTGTCGAAAGCGGAGCATGGCGCGTTCTCGTCGTCGAAACTGCAAGTGGGAATTCTCCGCCCTATTGTTACACCAGCGGCCAGTTTCCTGCCGATCCGCGTTGCCAACAACTTTCATTGCAGCGCCATAGGAACGTAGTTTGTCTGTCACAACTACTTTTGGCCCACCGTAGCGCTTCATTGCTTTTATGAGGAATCTCAATGCCGCTTTGCGGTCTTCGCGCTTTTTAACATAACTCTCCAGCATCTCACCTTCGTGATCAACGGCTCGCCAGAGGTAATGTGTCTCTCCATTTATCTTTACGAAGACCTCGTCCAAGTGCCATTTCCAGTTTGAATAAGATCGCATCCGACTGACCCGGTTTCTTCGTATCTCAGCAGCAAACATCGGACCAAATCTATTCCACCAAAACCGAACTGTTTCGTGGCTGATCTCAATGCCTCGTTCGTGCAGAAGATCTTCCACGTTACGGAGTGAGAGCGGAAAACGAACATAAAGCATCACAGCCAAGCGGATGATCTCAGGGCTCGTTTTAAAATACCTGAATGGGGAGTGTTTTGTCATACGGAGAGGCTACGAGACCACCCTGCCCGTCTCAAGCAAGTTTAATTTGACAAAACCAGTTTACTCTGAAAAAGCCCAAATAGTTTTGTCTGACACTGCCGCGAGGTTGCAAAGTAGCGCTGGCCGCTGCACGTCAATCTAATCTAATTTGTGCTGCAGACAGGTTGGCGGTCACCTCTGCGAGAGCTGACACGGCGATCAGCGAGGCGTTGCGCAAGGAAGGGACGAGGCCAATTGGGCCTTGGATCCGCCCGCACAGCGCCGGACTGAGGCCTGCGTCTGCAAGCCGTTGCAGGCGGATATCTTGGGTCTTTCGGCTGCCCAAGGCTCCAATAAAAAATGGCCCCTGCGCCGCGGCGCGCATCAGCAGGCTTTGTTCCCACTCATGGTCGTGAAACAACAGCAGCACCGCCGTGTGAGCATCCACTGGTATCTGCAAAAAGGCTTGCGGCGTGGTCATGGGCTGGCAAGTTATAGGCTCCAGCTGTGCCAGGTTCGTGAGATCATCGCTGTCGGGCGAGGCGATGTGCAGTTCAAAATCCATATGCGCCGCAAGGCTGGCAGTGGTGCGTAAAATGGCGCCACGCCCCGCTAAAACCAGGGCTGGCTTTGGGGCATATTGAAACCGAACGGAGCCAGATTGCGCCGTAAATGTGAGCACGGCCAGCTTGCGGTCGCGCAAATCCTCTAAGGCGCCGCGCAACATCTCAAAATTGGGTGCTGGATCAATCACCAGTTCCAACGCGCCGCCACAGGGCAGCTTGAGATCCATATAGGGCGAACCGGCACCATATCGAATATGTTTGATCTGCCCTGTCTCAATGGTCGTAAGCCCTTGTAAAACAATGTCACGATCAATGCAGCCATTGGACAGATAGCCCAGCATTGAACCATCTTGCGAGACAACTGCCAAAGACCCAACCTCGCGTGCCGCCCCACCCTCAATTGCAAGACTGGTCACCAGCGCGCAAGGCTGACCCGATTTGATCAACCTCACGGTGGCTTCCAAAATATCTTGTGCATGCTCAGCATAGGTGATGCTGGCTTCAGGCATTGTTACATCCCTCCGCAAAGCACGGGTGTAACAATGCCCAATACAAGACCAAAAATTGCTTCAAAGTCTAAACCCCAAACCTGTTTACAGTCCCTCCCCTCCTAGGGAATCAGGACTGTTCACTCTCAACTGACTGCGATGTCGCGCTCCACTTTATAGACGTCTAAATTCGTATCTACCCACTCAAAGTCCAACTTTGAGGCTTCTGAGATATTCAGCCTAAAAGCAAAATAGGGATTTGCCGCGATTGCAGGTTCCATTTTTACCGAAAACGCCAACTGCCCATTCACATAACACCTGAACCATTCGGCAATGCGAATTGGTACCAGCAATCCACTGACATCGCGTCTAAGCCCAGTTTCCATTGGATGGCCAATGATTGTTCTGACTTCAATGCTACCATTCGCTTCCACCTTTTTTGGAACGGAAACTTTGATCCTGGGGGTCCAACCGGGCGGAAATTGATCGCTAGCGACGGCATCTTCACAGGCCCCCAATGTCACATCAACCTTGCGCGAGGCGCTGAATAAGGCGCCAGACCGCATTTTGGTCACCGCGACGATGTTTTGATAGGCCTTTATGCGCAGTCTAGTCGAAAATTCTGCTGCGCTGCACATCGGGGTGAGATAAAATTTTGCAATCCGGGGTCGTGGATTTCGGTCTCCATAAAGTCCAATCACTTCAGGATAGTCATCAGCCTGCATGTCACTCGGGACTGACAAGGTTAACGGCACCGATACACCGGAATCGGAATAATGTGGCATGTCGATATTAATAGGTCCATCGTCTAAATCCATGGCGCCAAAATCTGTCAATATTGCATTTTTTACGTCCAATTCTGTAGCCAAAGCCATGCAGGGAAGCCCCATAGCTAAGAAAGATGCGGAGGAATTAACAAAACCCCGTCTCGTCAGATAGGAGCGCTTCATGCGCGTCGATGATGGTGGTAATTGCACCAGTGTACTCACTCTTTTTAACTGATTTGTGTCGACTTTAGCCTACGATAACAAAAAATCCTCAAAAATATCACTCATTATAATCAGTATTATAAATGATATTTATTGATTTTAATTATGATAAATTATGTCAAAATTTGACGACCAACTATTACAGGGCATATCAATGACAGCCACTTTCTCGCAGTTATTTGTGTTTGCGTTTCTTATTTTACAGATGAGCCCACAAATCTCACTGGCCGCAACCGCAGAACTATCTGTATTATCTTGTAGAATTTGTCACGCCCAATCCGGAACTTCGTCTGAAATCCCCAGCTTGGCCCATAAGTCCAAGCAAGAGGTCCTGAACAAGTTTAAAACGTTTCTAGCAATAAAAACCGAGTCGACCATCATGCATCGATATATGACCGGCTACTCAGCGGTAGAACGTGAAGACTTGGCAGATTACATTTCAAAATTTGGGTTGGTGGCAAAATGAAAACGTTTAATCGACGCCAAGCACTTGCCCTCTCTGCTACAGCCGCGACCGGATTACTCTTGGCCAGCCCTACGCTCGGGGCAAATCGACCCAAAATTATTATAATTGGAGGTGGATTTGGTGGGATTTCGGCCGCCACAGTGTTGAAAACCATTCAGCCTGATTTTGACATCACGATTGTGACTGAAACGGATTCGTTTAGCACATGCCCGTTTTCCAATTTGGTGATCGCCGGACTAAGATCGCTCAAGAGCATCACCTTCTCTTATAAAAATATCGCGGCCCAAGGGATGTCGATTAAAGTTGGCAAAGTCACCACAATTGATGCCGTGAAAAGGGTCTTATCCTTGACCGATGGCTCGAACCTAAGTTTTGATCGCTGCATTGCCTCTCCAGGCATTGAGATGCAGTTTGACCAAATACCAGGTTATACAGAAGCACTGCAAAATCTGATGCCACATGCTTGGAGGGCGGGTGCGCAGACACTCCAGCTTAGGGATCAATTGTCGTCCATGCAGCAGGGTGGAACTTTCATAATATACGCGCCCAACACCCCTTACCGATGCCCAGTCGCCCCCTACGAGCGCGCAAGTTTAGTTGCGCATTATTTTACAAGACATAATCCAACAGCAAAAATTTTGATTGTTGACGAAAAGGACTCGTTCGCCAAACAAGCCCTTTTTACACAGGCATGGGAGCTGCTGTATCCAGGCATGATTACCCATTTTCCCTTCTCCGAAACGGGAGGGATCATTGAAGTAGATGCCAAAAATCTAGAAATTATGACCCCGTTCGAAAATTTCAAAGGCGATGTTGTCAATTTTATCCCTCCGCAAAAAGCACCGCAATTTTTGTTACAATCGGGCTTAGGAGGTAATGGGTTATGGTGCCAAATTGACGAGGCCACATTTGAGTCCAAACATGCGCCCAATATCCACATTTTGGGCGATGCGGCGTTGGTGGGCGATATGCCCAAGAGTGGCTTTTCGGCCTCGGTTCAAGGTGGAATTTGCGCGCATGCAGTGGCATCTTTGATGAATGGTGAGCCGCCCAAAACCGCTGTGTTGCTCAACACCTGCTACAGTCTGGTTGCACCAGACTATGGAATCTCAGTCGCAGGTGCCTATCGCATAAACGATGAAGGTCGACTGCGATCAATCAAAAATACCGGCGGAGCGAGCTCCATTGATGCAAGCGACGAAGTCAGAAAAGCTGAGGCTTCTTATGCTTATGATTGGTACAATAGCCTCACACACATAATGTTTGGATAGGTCAACAATGGGTTTTAAAATATCTTTAGTCCTTGGTGCAGGATATGCTGCAATCTGGGTTGCAACATCAGTGCTTTCTGACGGCGTAACGGCTATATATGCGCTCACGAATACTGCCGGAGACCCTGAAAACGGCCTTTTGGTCCTACGTGATTCGTCAAAAGCAAGTTGCCTGATTTGTCATAACATTGCATCCCTTCCAGATCGTGACCAAGGGCGAATTGGCCCAGCCTTGGATGGCGTTGCTACTCGGTATTCCGAACATGACCTGCGCCTCCGGCTTATTGATGCAAGGCACATCAATGAGAAGACCGTAATGCCCCCATATTTCTCCACCGAAAATCTCTTTCGAGTTGGACAGAAGTGGCAAGGAAAAACAATATATACAGCGCAAGAGGTCGAAGACGTTTTGGCTTTTCTGATGGGGTTAGAGGACTGACATGAAAAGATTGGCACTCATACTGATCATTTGTGCCGCTCATGCACATGCGCAAACTTTGGCAGGCTCAGGCCCCATCTCCGGTTATGACTTCATGGAACCCACAACGCAGCAACTTCAGGATGATGACTTTATAAATCCAGCATTTTTTTTGGTTGATCGAGGATTGGCTCTGTGGGATCAGCCCAGCCCGACCAACTCCAAATCCTGTGGCAACTGCCATCAAGACATCGAAACTGATATGTACGACGTCTCACGCCAATATCCAAAATACGATACCAAACTTTCAAAATTTATTAATCTTGAGATGAAAATAAACAGCGAAATAGTGAATAAACTTGACGCTTCGCCGCTGGCCCCCGGCTCAGAAGACCTGCTTGCACTGACCAGTTTGATTGGGTTGCAATCACGGGGTTTGCCAATGGCCAGCGCGAGCAACGCTGAAACCCAGCCTTGGATTGAACGGGGCAATACCATCTACAAAACCAAACGCGGTCAGTTGAACCTTTCTTGCGCAGACTGTCATCAAGATCACTGGGGCGACAGGTTGCGCGGTGACACTATCAGTCAGGGGCAAATCAACGCATTTCCCATATTTCGCCTCATCTGGGGCGAAGTCGGTTCACTTCAACGCATGTTTACGTGGTGCATGAACGCGGTGCGATCAGAACCTTATAACAATGACTCAGATGAGTACCTGGCGCTCGAAGCCTTCCTTACAAAAAGAGCGCAGGGCCTTACTATCGAAACACCTGGGGTTCGCAGATGAAAGGAACCTCACAGCAAGAATACACAGTATACTGGTTAAAAGGACCGAACTATGAATAAAAAAATTGCTATGTCAGGGACTCTTGCTGTGGTGCTCGTGGCCACTGCGGTGGTTTCAGTCGATGTATTTCCAAGCGAAATTAAGCCGTTAACATCTCTTGACCAGGCTGGCTTCTCCGACGATCAAATCGAACTGGGTCATAATTTAACCTTGATTGGCGATTGCACCTCCTGCCATCGACCCAAGGGCACCAAGCATATGTCAGGCGGTGTTACGCTGCCAACTCCATTTGGAACCATCTACTCCACCAACATCACACCTGATTTTCAGAACGGCATCGGGTCTTGGTCTTATGAAGCCTTTGAACGCTCGATGCGCGACGGAATTGACCGTGAAGGAAATCATCTCTATCCGGCCTTTCCCTACGATCATTTTGCGGCCACAACCGATGAAGACCTTACGGCAATTTATCAGTTCTTGATGACACGAGAGCCAATCGCGTCAGAGCCCAAGCAAAATGAGCTGTCATTTCCGTTCTCCCTACGGCCACTTTTGGCAGGGTGGAAACTCTTATTTCATAACAAGGCGCCCTTTGAGGCCGATCCAGCGCTTACTGTTGAGGAAAATCGAGGCTCCTACCTGGCAAATACTTTAGGGCACTGCTCGGCCTGCCATAGCCCCCGAAATATGTTTGGCGCCGTCAAAAAGAATTCATTTTTTGAAGGTGGCGAAGCGGAAGGTTGGATCATTCCACCACTCGCGGAACATAGCATCTCAACTGTTGGCTGGGATATTGATGACTACGCGGATTACCTCTTCGATGGCTGGAGCGAAAAACACGGCATCGCGGGCGGGCCAATGACAGAAGTTGTCGATAATTTGTATGAAGCGAACGAAGATGACGTCTTTGCTATCGCCGCATGGCTTGCCAAAATTACACCACCCATCGAGCCAGATAAGAGCTCCAAGCGTTTTAAGGCCATAGCAAGCCTAGATTTACCAGAGGACTTTGACGTCACTTTTGTGGGCCAAGACGTGCCACCAAATATTCTCTCCGGGGCTCAAATCTTTAAAGGTAAATGCGTCAAATGCCACAAGGCGAGGCTGGTAAAATCGCAGCCTGTTTCTCTTGGTCTGAGCTTTTCCGTGAATGATGACAGCCCCAAAAATCTATTTAATATCATTCTTAAAGGCATCGAGCCGCCACTTGGTGTTAGTTCAAGGAAGATGCAAGCGATATCCCTATCGGAAGAAGAGCTCGCAGCCGTAGCCTCATTTGTGCGGTGGCGCTTCAGCGACCAAGCAGAATGGATGAACCTTGCAACGGATGCAAAAGAGGCTGCCTCAGCAGGTCCACCACATTAAGGATTTGTCCTATGGACCTTAAAGCTCTTGTCGTTCAGGTGGCAAGAGCTTTTGCTATTTTTGAACATCAGCACCGCGTCACATTAGGGAGCTCGGTGGATAAGTATTAGTCGGACAACTCCAACTCCACGCCGGACACACCAATGAAGTACAATAAAAAAGGGGCCCAAAAAGGCCCCTTAAAAAATTTTCAACAAATTACCGGCAACGCGACCGGCGGTGGTGCCAGGTTTACAGATCAGCTTTTGAAAACGGTGTCGACCTGATGCGTTTTCCAGTTGCATAGAAAATCGCATTTGCAATTGCTGGCGGTGTTGGCGGTCCTGTTGGTTCACCAAGCCCCCCCCACCACTGATCTTCCGACATTTCAAGATGTACTTCAATCTTCGGAGGCGTATCAGCCATTCTCATCATAGTGTAGGAATCAAAGTTCGTATTCACAATTCTTCCATCACGAATTTGAAGACCACCAGTCATGGTATGACTTAATTCCCATATGGCAGAGCTTTCAGCTTGCTCTGTCGCGTTAAGTGGATTGATTACATAACCGCTGTTTATGAAGTATTGCAAACGGTCAATGAAAATTTGACCTCTCCTACTGACCTCGACAGTTGCAACACAGCCTGAAACTGTGCCGTGGGATTCAACAAGAGCTAAACCCATTCCCACACCAGAGCCAAGATCTGTTGTCCAGCCAGACTTCTCTTTCATAGCAAGAAGTACGCGCTGTACAGGTTCATTTCCCTCTGTAAGTTTAAGACGCCATTCCAGTGGATCCCAACCACCAGCTTGCGCAAGCTCGTCTGCCATTTGTTCGATGACAAATCCGTTCGCGTTTGCGCCCGGCGCTCGGTGATATCCAATGGGTATGTGGCTTTTCACACTGCTATATTCATGCCGACGGTTTGCAACTATATATGGCATATCGGCCACGCTGCGCTGCGTGAAGGCAGGCATTTTTTCCTCACCCACTATGTGGGTAGTTAATGCAATAGGTAGTCCATCATCACCCAACGCGGCTTGATAAGTACCCCAAATTGGTGGCCGTTGCGAATCTTGAGCAATATCCTCTTCACGACTACGGATGACTTTGACAGGTCGCCCAATTTCTGCCGAAATTGCCGCGGCTTGTCTGTGCACATCCATATTGTAGCCGCCGCCAAAACCGCCGCCCAGATATGTTTGATGCAAATGCACATTCTTAGTGTCACGCCCCAACTGATCAGCAGTTTCGTTCAAAGAACGCGCAATATCTTGGGTGAAAGTCCAAATATCACAGCGATCGGCCGTAACATCAGCAACCGCACATGGTGGCATCATCGTCGCGTGGCTTTCGAAAGGTCTATGAAACACTTCGCCAATAACAACATTGTCAGATGCTGCAATAATGCCCGGTACGGCTTCTTGGTTCACACCTTTATCCCTATTCTTGCCGGGATTGCCATCTACATTAAGTACAAGTGTACCAGGTCCAGAGATTAGGCTCATCGCTTCCGCAGCTTGACTATCTGAAGTGATAGATGCACCGCGACCATAGTCCCAAACGATTGGCATAACGGCCAAAGCGTTTTTCGCTTGGTACCAAGTCTCAGCCACGATTGCTACGCCGCTACGCAGATCCGTAAATGCTGCAACCGGCTTAACTTGCTTTAACTCAACTGCCGAGATGACACCTGGCATATTTTTGACAGCTTCAAAATCATAGCTTACCAATTTACCTTCAGGTACTGGGCATGCTTGAGCTGCAGCGTAAACCATTCCAGGGACTTCAACGTCAATAGCATATGTTGCCGTGCCGTTTGTCTTCTGTGGAATATCAAGGCGTTTCACAGATTTTCCAAGTAACCACCAATCTTTGTAAGCCTTTATCTTTGGCTCTTCTGCAAGGGTAACTCCTGCAGCATCGGCGGCAAAATCTCCGTATGAACCAGATTGGGACCCTGACGTCAACATTCCTTGATTGGCGTTAACTTGATCTACAGAAACACCCCAGCGGTTAGCAGCAGCGATCCGCAAACGTTCGCGCGCAGACGCACCAGCCTGCATCATGTAGGGATGGCGGCTAGCAACGGTTCGTGACCCACCAGTCGATGTTGTGGTGTACAAATTGTCATTGTTCACGTGACGGTTAGCACTGGCCATAACGTGGCGTACGTTTTCCCAAGGAATGTTCAGTTCTTCTGCTATCATCATAGGTACGGAAGTGAACGCGCCCTGCCCCATTTCCGTTTGAGGCGTAACGATGCTCACGATATTATCAGCGTCGATTGTCAACCACGCATTGATTTCGATAGCGCCTCCAGTACTAGCCTCGGCTGTCTGTGGCAAATGGAAACCGATAACTAAACCACCAGCTACGGAAGAAGTGACCTTTAAAAAGTTTCGTCTTGTGAAGTTTAATTTATTCATTTTCATTCTCCTCAAGACTTTGCGATTTCGGCTGCCCGATGGATGGCCGCACGAATACGAGGATAGGTCCCACAGCGACAAATATTGCCGGCCATGGCCTTATCTATTTCATTGTCAGACGGTGCGTCGTTTTTTTCCAATAAAGCCACAGCCGACATGATTTGGCCTGATTGGCAGTATCCGCATTGGGGCACCGTAATCTCTTGCCAAGCCTGCTGGACAGGGTGATCGTTATCTGCCGAAACCCCCTCTACTGTGCGAATGGATTTTCCAACCGCCGCGGCAACGGGCATGTTGCAAGACCGCACCGCATTTCCATCAATTATTACTGTGCATGCACCGCACTGAGCGATACCGCAACCAAATTTGGTACCGGTTAAACCGGCTTTTTCTCGAATAGCCCAAAGCAAAGGCATTTGAGAATCTGCGTCAACCACATGGTCTTCGCCATTAATATTGAGTGTTAGCGCCATTTTAGCATCCTTAATTTTACGATCATCCCCAGAAATAGGACCTCGGAACTTTGAATTCTCATAGTGGAAGCTTGACTGTTTGAGAAATGACTTTCCAAACGAACCAATCATAAAATTGTGCTGGTTGCTCACCACCGTATTATAAAAATGTCTAATGGATAACGCTGGAGACTCAAAATGAATATCTTCGATTAAAATCAATTTTAATAATTGATAATTTCAATAGTTTCATAACTTATCTATGTATTGAGCCCCAACGCACTAGGCTCAGGACCTATTAATTTTGTTGATGGTATCCAGCCTGTATGATTCACTACCGCAAACAGTGGAGGGTTTTATGAGCAATCTTTATTGGCTGAGCGAAGATCAAATGGGGCGGCTTCGGCCGTATTTTCCAATGAGCCGAGGTAGAGCGCGTGTTGATGATAGGGGTGTCTTGAGTGGAATTATCTTCATTAATCGTAACGGGTTGCGTTGGCGTGACGCTCCCAAAAAATACGGTCCGCACAAGACTTTATACAACCGCTGGAAACGGTGGGGTGATATGGGGGTATTTGGGCAGATCATGGAGGGGCTCGCAGCCAAAGCGCCTGACAACAAGACGATCACAATCGACGCGACTTACCTCAAGGAACATCGCACGGCTTCCAGCCTGAGGGTAAAAAAGGGGGGCGTGGACGTCTGATTGGCCGTACTAAAGGTGGTATGAACACGAAACTGCACGCAGTGACTGACACGATTGAGCGGCCGATCCGGTTCTTTATGACCGCTGGCCAGGTCAGCGATTATGCCGGAGCGAAAGCCCTTATAAGTAACCTGCCAGCAGCTGGATGGCTATTGGGAGATTGAGGCTATGACGCAGACTGGTTCCGTGCAGCATTTGTAAACATGGGCATAAAGCCTTGCATTCCAGGGCGAAAGTCACGGCGCAAAGCAATCAAATACGACAAGCAAAGATACAAAAGACGCAACCGGATTGAGATTATGTTTGGTCGCCTGAAAGATTGGCGACGTGTCGCCACCCGTTACGACAGATGTCCGAAGGTTTTTCTGTCTGCAATCGCGCTCGCGGCCATTGTCCTATTTTGGTTATGAGTCCTGAGCCTAAGCACCGCGACATCCATAGCGGTTAGAAAAGTTAAATTTTAAAATTTAAAATAAATGGCTGTATGTTGAAATTGAAACAGATTTGTTCCTATTTGAGACCCTTGTAGGTGCAATAAAGGCCTGTATCGCTATCGTTGAAATACAGCGTGCCCGCTTTCAAATCGAACCTTTTCTGTCCGAATTCACCCGAGAGGGTGATGAACTCTTCCGACAAGACAAATTTGACCTCGCCGTAGCCAGGAACAACCTGCAATTCTTCCGCAGAATTGAAATTATAGATTTCCAGGTCCATCATGCCCGTACAATTCGCGGTGATTATGCTTTCAGCGAGAGCCGGATTACAAAGCATAAAGCTTGCAACTCCGACAAACGCTCCTAACAAATTTAGCCTTTTGATATTCATCTCATGCCTCCGTTGATTGTTTTTAGGAATAAATTTGCAAAAAAATTCATTTGATTACAATAAAATCTAATTCCGACAAAGTTTCCTGTCGTATGAGATCGTATTCTTGTACGAGAGTACTTTTGCATTTCCCCACAAATTCCATAAACGTATTACTTGAGCTGAAATGCTTCGGAAATGCTAAACACATAATTCTGCTTGTCTCACCAATATCAAAAAAATTCATTTTTTGTTTAACACCTTTGGATAGGTTGGCGATCATGGACGCAGGAATATGGCAACTGGCGAGCCCCGCGGAAACGATTTGTATCGCAGATAAATGCGTTGTTGCCTTAAAATAAGGTTCAGAAAAAACTAATTTGTCGCGATACCAATTCACGGTGCCAAGATTCCAAGTGGCAAGAACCGGTGTGCTAACATATTTAGTCAATTCAGGATGTGAATTAATATTCTTAGCCGTTCTTAACGTTTCAATGACATCGGATATAGGGACCGAACGCGGAACCGCCCACAGGCGCTCCTCTGAATAAAGGTCTATGATTTTGAAAGATTCCCTTTGCCCAGAAATATTCTCATTGGACAAAATTCCAATGTTAATTTTATGAGACAAAAGGGCTTCGACAACTTGACTGGAATCTACAAATCTAACAAAATTCATTGATGTGATTGAAGGGATTTCGACAGCTTTTTTGGCGATCAAACCCTCGATTCGTCCTTGCATGCTCGGGGGGGCGCCCAGATTTATATTCAAAGTATTTTCAAGGTAAATTGAATCATGCTCAGCCTGTGCGGACTGTACTAAGTTTATAATTTTTATGGCTTTTGTCAGCCAAAACTCCCCTGCTAGTGTGAGTCCAATAGTCTTTTTTTTTGTTCGAATGATCAATTGTGTATTTAGATTTCTCTCTAAATTCGCCATAGTTTGTGATAGGGTTGGTTGCGATAAATTAGTTAGATTTGCGGCCTTGGAAAACGACCCTGCGTTAACAATAGATCTAAAAATTTCAAGCTGCCGTATGCTGATTTTACTGTCATTCCCACCAATTTTCTTCAAAATCTGTCAGCCTGTATAAATTACTTATAAAAAAATAATCATATAAAAACGCTGCTGTCAAAAAGTTTTACAGAAAAAAATCAATGCGCACTATTGGTTTATGTAATCAAAACTATTCTGTTGGATTGAACGCATAAGTATTTAAAAAATTAGACAGTCAAAAGGGACCTTGGGGCAAGATGCTGAAACGATAAGTGCCTGGCTAATAAGTAATTAATTTCATTCACAATATATTAAGTTTCGCGCTGCATTCAATATTTTGAGATCCTTTTACACCTGAGTTGGTACATAAAATCTGACACATACAATCCGGCATCTAAGGCCAAAATATTAAGTTACATATTTCACTGAGCAGATATTTTGATGATGACAGGCTAATTTTACCGACGTACGCTTGAATGACCAGATATCGAAATGATCCTGTTTGATGAAAATCCTCCTGTTGTCTGCGATGTTTTTTTTGCCATCAACCTATGCCTCCGGCTGGGAGTCTAAAGATTTGAACAAACTTTTGGGTTCAATGTCCTGCGAGTCTTGTGAACTTACACACGTAAATCTTGTAAAGACCGACCTACGAGCCGCCCAGCTTTCTGGTGCAAACCTTTCAGAAGCAAGGCTGATGTACAGCAGCCTCATTGGTGCAAGCATGGGCAATGTAAATTTGTCTAAATCTGACCTCAGGGGTGCCAATCTATTTCATGCTAATTTAATTGGCGCTGATCTTTCTGGTGCCGACTTACGGGGGGCGAATATGGTTGGAACTAAACTGACCGCAGCCAATCTTTCTGGTGCCAATCTGGGAGGTGTTAACCTTTACGGGGCAGACTTGGGTTATGCCAAACTTTATGAGGCCAATTTTCAGAATGCTTTTCTATTCAACGCCAATTTTAGACACGCAAAACACAATGGCACACCTTGGGAGTCAGCCAGCCGTTGTGCAACAATCTTGCCAAATGGGGCGGTTTCAAACAAACACTGCACCGACCAATGATGAAAGCGGTCAAAGCCATTCAACCTTCTATTTTAATATGCGCATCTTTATTTTTCCTCGCCACATTCGCTCCACTCTTGGCACAAATAAATCCGGAAGAAGAAGAGTTTTACCAAAGCCCGACCTCAACCGAATCGAATGAGATCATGTCAGAGGACGCATCCCCACCGGCCACAAGTGAGCGCTCATCAGAAGCGTCAAAACGGCCTGATCAGTCTCTTCTAGACCGGCTCACTCCAGAGGTAATTGCCGCAGTTTTTGCTGGGGTAGATGCGGTTAAAATTGTTGTAGATGATGGACCATCAGCCGCCGCCGCTTTTGCAAGCAGTGAGATGGTTGGATATATATTTTCCACCCTAGATGTGCTGCGAGCCCCAGGATACTCCAGCATTCCCTTTGACGTGATAGCGGGTGTAACCCTAGAAGGCACAATCACCGGAGCGGTCGTATTATTTCACCAAGAGCCATATTTACTTAATGACTCACGAAGAACAGCCCAGTTGATAACCTTCTTAACAAGCCTTGAAGGTTTAGAAGGGCGTCTTGGTGCGGAAGGTGGATTAAAGCCGTCTTTTGTTGCTGGTGCCACAATATCAGCGCGTGCGATGCGCAATGCCGTTCTTGAGGGCGCACGCATGGTTGTGAGGTACCGTAGCGAGGAGATCATCGTCACCGAACCCACGGTCGATACCATAAATTTTAAACCATTAAGCACGCAAGATTTGGTGAGAGATGGCGGGTTGGCCTATGTTCACATCACGAACCAAGACCTGTTTGATGCAATGGAAAAGGCAGGCCTGTTCAACTTTTTGCCACAAATCCCGGTCTCTGGCGGCCTGGGTAATACATATATTGAATTTGTCGTCGGCTATGCAAACCCCCCGAAAATTGGCCGAAATGGGATGGGGCAAGAGCCTTACAACAAATTAATGAATGAGATGGGAGACGGCACCGAAGGAGTGTTCGTCGCGACATTGCACGGCGTTTATGATCATCGAGGCACCAAATTTAACAATCTTTCAAACCAATTTCGCCTCGATAGAATTACCATGACTCAGGGCGACCGTATTTATGATTTTGTAAAATCCGACGTAATATTTTCTTTGGGCCAATTGGCCGATATTTTAGTGCTGCCACCAGACAATGAGTTCGATCCGATGGAACCCTGGCGGGTGGACCTTCATGCATTCGCGCAGAGGCCAGATGGGTCAAGTAAGGCTTTCATACTCGCCGGCCTCGACTACGATTTGCCAAAAAAATATATCCTTATGCCGGAACCAACGCGCAGCGCGGCTTGGTTGGAACCCTGGAAAGAAGGCCAAAGGGACATTGCCATTTTATGCGGTTCACTTTTACTGTTAACTGTCATATTCATTTTTCAGGACAAATTGAATAAAAAGCGGAGCCTTCACCGTCTCATACGCAACGGTTTTCTTACGTTTACCTTGATCTGGATTGGTTGGATTGTAGGGGCGCAACTTTCGATTGTGCATCTGATCAATTATTTATCCGCGCCGTTTCAAAATTTAAGTTTTACCTTTTACCTCGCAGAACCTTTGATCGTCATTATCAGCATCTATACAGCTGTTTCGTTAATCCTGCTGGGCCGCGGCGTTTTTTGCGGTTGGTTATGCCCCTTTGGGGCATTGCAAGAACTTTTGGCCCAGGTTGCCCGGGCCATTCATCTGCCACAATGGAATCCATCACAAAAGCTTCAAAGCAGCCTTTGGTATGGCAAATATGCCAGCCTTACGGTAATACTTTTTCTGGTTGTAGTCGATCCAAGTTCAGCAGCCATTGCCGAAGAAGTGGAACCGTTCAAGACAGCTATTACTGCGATATTTGTTCGGGGGCTGCCCTATGTCCTCTATGCAACGGCCCTCCTGGTCATTGGACTGTTCACCGAACGGGCTTTTTGCCGGTTTTTGTGCCCACTTGGAGGTGCCTTAGCCATTTTTGATCGTCTGCATTTGCTAGATAGGCTGAAGCGACGCCCTGAATGTGGCAGTCCTTGCCATTTATGCGAGCATTCTTGCCCAGTGCGTGCCATTGAGAAAACGGGCAAAATCAAAATGTCAGAGTGCTTTCAATGCTTGGATTGTCAAGTAGAATATTATGACGATCATCGATGCCCGCCTTTGGCAAAGATTAGGAAAAGTCTGGAGCGGATGTCCGCACATCCAAGCGTCCCAACCTTGGCCCCGCTTAAATCACAAGATTTAAAGCCATGAGAAACTCGATTTCACGGCGGGGGGTTTTACAAGTGATTGGTGCCGGGATTGCGCTACCGGCTTCGGTTTTGGCTTTGGGCTCGATTGCCGCAAATAGGCCTACCCCTGTCCGCTGGACCGGGGCCTGCTTGGGAGCAATGTCTCAGATGACCCTCTGGCATAAAAGACCGAGCCACGCCAAAAAAACTATTTTTCAACTGGTTGTCGAAATTGAGCGGCTTGAAAATATATTTAGCCTTTATCGGTCTGACAGTGAGATCTCCCGCCTCAATCGAGATGGTCAAATCCAAGCCCCATCCTCGGATCTTATCAAGGTTTTGGAACAAAGCCAGATCGCCGCACAGATCAGCAGCGGTGCCTTTGATCCGACGGTTCAATCACTGTGGAACGCATATAATTTGTTGGACAACTCCTACCCATTTACCAAGGAAAAGCTCCGCCGCACGACAATCGATGTTGCGCTTTCTCGGGTCGATTATACCGCGATAGCAACGCGCGCAGGCTCCATCCGACTAGAAATTCTTGGCCTTCAGGTCAGCTTAAATGGCATTGCGCAGGGTTATATTACCGACAGAGTAATTGAAATTCTTGGCAATCAGGGTTTTGAGAATGCTGTGATTGATCTGGGTGAGACCCGTACGTTGGGCGCCATGCCCGATGGATCTCCTTACACGATAGGGCTCATCGATCCGACCGCACCGGAAAAAATTGCCGAAGACATCCAGCTCACCAATGCGGCAGTTTCTGTGTCCGGTGGATATGGGTCTCGCTTCAAGGCATCCAACACGCACCATATTTTTAATCCCCAAACAGGATTGAGCGCCAATCATATGCAACAAGTGGTCGTCATTGCAGCCAAAGCAGTTGACGCCGATGTGTTGTCTACGGCAATCTATGTGGCTGGCGAAGATAAGGCGCGGCACCTGCTGGATGCCTATCCTGGCTCAAAAGCTATACTGACACGCAATGACGGATCCACTGTCAGATTATGACACAGTTCATGTTATACAACTCGATCAATTAGCGTAACAGGGCGCAGGATTGTTACTCAATTAAAAATCTCGGCAATACTGGCGAGTGCAATTGAGCGAGACATTGGGTCTTTTATTTGACGCGCGGTCACTATCGCCCCGATAGCGTCGCCGGACCTGGCCTGATCGCCAGCGATTTCAATGAGCATATTGACATAGTCTTCGAACTCAAAAATATCACCGGCCAGTTTCTTGGCCAAATCAGCATGACCATTTTGGGTCACAACGGATAGAATATCTTTTACGGCTTCTAGGTAGCGATAGCGTTGTGGAATCTTAGAAACGGATGCCAAAGCTTGATCTACGTGACCGTTAGCCACCATAATCAGCGAAATTTTAGAAATTGTGTCACTTTTCAGGATTTCGCTGTCCAATGTATTTACATAGCTTGAGCTTACTTCGAGTTCTCCCGTCCGGGCCAATACTAAAGCAAGTTGTGCAAAAGCGCGCTCGTCTCCGTACGCAGTTTTAATATCCAGCGCCACCTTCGTAGCATCGTCAAATTTCCCCGCAACAGCGAAGGCGTGGGAAACCGCAATCATTGGCTCCAAATCGCCATATGCGGTGTCGATCTGCTTTGCGATCTTCATTGCACCTCCCACATCTCCGATCTCCGCGAGCACGACGGATATCGAAGATAGCGCGCGCGCGCGCGCGGAGACATCTGGTATGGACCGGGCCGTTTGAAGCCCGTCTCGAATATCACCTGCGCGCGCTTGCAATTGAGAAATCCTAACCAAAGTTTCAAAAAACCAATAATTATCAAACTCACCAGACCGCGACACAAGCCCGCTCGCAACTTTTACACTGCTTTGGTCTGGGGAAAACCAATAGTCAGTAGCTATTTTACTCGCAGCCTGAATCGCACGCGGCAAATCCCCGCTGCGTGCCACCGCAATAGCAATGGCAGATTGCGCCTCTGAGCGGCGAAAGGGGTTATTGATCGCCATGACCGTTTCAAAAGCATCAGCGATCAAACCAAATGTGGCCTGCTGAATAGCTACGGCCTCAAGTGCGGTAATACGTGATGACTTATTTCGAGAGTCAGTAATGGAATGAGCCAATCCATAGGCACTTCCAAACCGACCCAATTTTGCTAGTGCCAAAGACACTTCAGCCAAGGATTCGGCCTGAGTTCGTGGATTGTTTATCTTATCAACCAAAGCCAAAGCCTCATCCACACGGTTCTGTGCGATAAAAGCTGTCAATATCGAGTAGTAAGCCTCGTCGCGTCGATTCGTTTCGGAAATTAATTCCGCAATCTGTTGCGCTTCCAAAATCAAACAATCTGTTCTGCCTTCTAGACAGGAGAGGTTCGACGATTGCGACAATACAAATTGGCCCTGAAATCCAAAAAAAACAACTGACAACAAGAGACGTAACTTTTTCATATAAAGGCCCTATCAGAGCTATCGGCTGGCAGATATCCTTATCATAATACCCACCTGTTCAAGAAAATATCCACGGGCGATCTTTCATTATGCACCTTAAAGCTAATAATTATTTACCTTACAAGATGTCTAGATTAAATTGTTGTCACGTACTGCCCACCCAAACCGGATCGAAATGAGAGAGTTATGCTTTGGATAATAGTGATTGCCACAACATTTAATTCGGACAAAATCGATGTCAGAAGGGGCTTCAACGTAGGGGCCTGGGATACACAGGCAGAATGCGAAGCCACATTAATTGGCGAAAAAGACTATGGCTATACAGCTGGATGGGAACTTACTTTTGCTCCAATAGGGCCGCTGCTTGTTTATAAGCAAAACAACAGCGTTTCGATTGCAAAATGTTTTTCTGTCATGGATAATCGCTCGTAAACATCAACCAGAGCCCCATTTCCAAGACACCTTTGGAGTGAAGCTTATCTTTTTCTGCATGGAGTTTCAAATGAGTTTTAGATCCCATATTTGGTCCGCTATTCTGACCGTGACAATTTGTACGCCAATTTCAGCAATCGCTGGTAATCCCGAGTTGATGCGTCAGTTGAAGCAAACAAAATCCTGCGCTTCATGTGATTTGAGTGGTGGTAATTTCAAATGGGCAAATGTGTACGGTGCTGAGCTCGGTGGCGCTGCGAACCTTGTCGATGCCAATCTAGAAGGCGCAAATCTAGAAGGAGCCAATTTTTTCGGAGCAAACCTTGAAGGCGCAAATCTACGCGGTACTAATTTAAAGAGGGCAAATATGGGATGGTCCAGTCTTTACGGAGCCAACTTACTGGGGGCCCAAATTGATGGAGCAGATCTATCCGGGGTGACCTTTTGCAAAACAATCATGCCAGACGGAACTGCCAATAACAATAATTGTTTCTAGGTTCGGCTGTTCAAAATTTGCAATTTGGCCCCTAGCTGCAAGGAAAATACTTTGCAAAAATCTCGGCTGCAGAGTCAATCGCGGGCCAATCATCAATATATCCATTAAAAACAACGATTTCAGGCTGGATAAAGATCTCGACAAGACTTCGCCGTTTTGTTCCACTTGGAATACATGATCGTAGTGTGAAATTTGCAGATTCCGCATATCCTTGAATGAGACCATTACAAAAATTCTTCCAAGTTTCATCTTGACTTAGGCAAAGCTGCACAACTTCCTGTGTTCCCAACAAAAATTCAGGGCTATTCATACGGGCCTTTACAACTTCAACATATATAGGTCCAAGCTCCGGCACTACATGCCCCGGACCCAAATTGTGACTTTTTGCCATCAGTTTCGAAACATTCATCGACCAGTTTGAAGATACCCCAGGCGAGCTGGCATGAAGCTCAGAGACACCAACCAACCATATGGTCAAAAGAAAAAAATTTCTGATATCCATCACGTTCACCTTTCTTTTAAACCTGATTATTAGGGCAAGATGCCAGTGCCATTGTCAATGGAGCAACCAAAAGGATGCCCCTCCGACAAACGCATGTTAGCATCGACAACCTAACTTCTGACAGATCCCCCGGACGGACAGGACAAATAACGCAGCTGTCAAACCAATCAGAACGAGCATCGGATTTCTGGCACAGCCTAAATCTATGCGCTCAATACTTGACGCCACTCAGCGAGAGCAGCGGCACGTTTTAGCTTGAAATTGGTGCGTGAATAGAGATGGCATCCGAACAAAATTACCCCCGAATGAATTTACAACGCTAATACTAAAGGCCCGTGGTCCGAGACGCGGGGCCCGTTGAGTGGGGGAGCCACTGGCGCCGATTGTAGCTGAACCGCAAAGGTTGGGTACAGTAACCCCTGATTAACTCTGTTTTGATCTGATGTTTTGTTGTGGGTAGTGTTGTGGGTAGAGATTTTTTTAATATTAATACCAATAAAATCAGATAATTAATTAGTATATGTGGCGGACAGACAG
>Ga0209532_1000369_pt1 | contig 39002 bp, 39 predicted proteins | sample COG_02_FD_184746 | JGI IMG/M metagenome (GOLD analysis project Ga0209532, IMG submission 184746) | Pelagic Microbial community sample from North Sea - COGITO 998_met_02 (SPAdes) (version 2) | ecosystem: Environmental > Aquatic > Marine > Neritic zone/Coastal water | place: Helgoland, sampling... | reverse complement strand
AAAAATCAGACTACAAAGACACGGTAAAAAAGGAAAACCTTTTTACTGGATCGTGGCGGCAGATGCCCGCGCAAAAAGAGATGGTAAATACCTTGAAAAATTAGGTACTTACAACCCAAACACTAACCCAGCACAAATCAACCTTGATGTTGATGGTTCTGTACAATGGCTTCAAAATGGAGCGCAACCTACAGATACTGCTAGAGCTATCCTTTCTTACAAAGGAGTAATGATGAAAAATCATTTGGCAGGTGGTGTTCGTAAAGGGGCTCTAACCCAAGAACAAGCAGATGCAAAATTTAATGCATGGCTAGAGGGAAAAGGAAATGCTGTTGAAGCTAAAAAAGCAACATTAGCAGACGCCAAAGGAAAATTAAAAGCAGAAGCATTGGCTGCAGAGAAAGCAGTTAACGCTGCTCGTATAGCTGCAAACACGGCTGTTGTTGAAGAGGAAGTAGCACCTGAAGAGGAAGCTCCCACTGAGGCTGAAGCAACTCTAGAAGAGGCTACCCCTGAGGTAGAGGAAACTACCACTGAAGAAGTAACACCTGAAGAAGAAGCTGCCACTGAGGTAGAAGCGCCTGCTGCTGAGCAAGTAGCTCCTGTAGAAGAAGTAGCATCTGAAGAGGAAACTGCCCCTAAGGCAGAGGCTCCTGCTGATGTAAAGGAAGCTGATGCAGATGCAGATGCAACTAAAAAAGAAGAATAAAACTTTTTAACGATGCAAAAGGAAGATTGTTTCTTCGTTGGGAAAATCGTTAAAAAATATAGTTTTAAAGGGGAGCTGTTAATCAAACTTGATACAGATGACCCAGAGTTATTCTTAGAGATGGAATCAGTTTTTGTGGAACAACACAAAACACTGATTCCATTTTTTGTTGAGCACAGCCAGCTTCACAAATCTAGCCTGCTACGTGTTAAATTTGAAGATGTCTATGATGAGGCCTCGGCAAATGCAATGTTGGGTGCAGAGTTATTTCTGCCCCTATCCTTTCTACCACCTCTAGAAGGCACCAAGTTTTATTACCATGAAATAATAGGTTTTAAGGTAACAGACATCCGCTTTGGAGATGTTGGTGTTGTAATAGGGGTAAACGATAAAACTGCTCAACATTTATTTGTTATTGAAAATCAAGGCAAAGAAATTTTGATTCCTATTAATGATCTTTTCATTAAACTAGTGGACCGCGAAAATAATATCTTAGGACTAGATGTTCCTCAAGGGCTTATTGAACTTTACCTGTAATGTCTCAAAAGCCGTTTCAATTCAAACAATTTAAGGTACATCAAGATCGGTGCGCCATGAAAATTGGCACAGATGGAGTCTTGCTTGGCGCCTGGAGCTCTATTGAGCACGATCCGCAATCCATACTAGATATTGGCACAGGAACTGGAATTGTAGCACTGCAATTAGCCCAGCGGTCTTCTGCAGGTACTATTGACGCTATAGAAATTGATGAACAAGCCCATGAACAATGTACCCACAACTTTGAGTACTCTTCCTGGGCAGATCGTTTGTTTTGTTACCACGGCTCTGTGCAAGAATTTGCAAGTGAAATGGAGCACAAGTATGATTTAATTGTAAGCAATCCTCCTTTTTTTAAGGCTCCCAAAGGGATAGATGCTCAGAGAGAACGTACAAGTCAAGAAAGAGCCCTAGCAAGATTTACAGACATCTTACCCCTTAAACATCTTATAGTGTGCGCTGCGCATTTGCTTAGTCAAAAAGGTGTTTTTTCTATCATATTACCCTATCAAGAAGCTGATTCTTTTATTGAAATTGCAACACAAAACAAGCTATTTCTTTCAAGAATATGTAGTATTCGGGGCACAAAAACCTCAAAGATAAAAAGATGTATGCTAGAATTCTCTCTGCACCAGAGCATACATAAAACTCAGGAGCTTACCATAGAAATCTCAAGACACAATTACACACAAGAGTATAAAAATTTAGTTCGTGATTTTTATGTTAAAATGTAGGAAACTAAAAAAGCGGTATTTATATTTACAAAACAATTAAAAACGAGATTATGAAACCTGATTTATTTGAAGCTCCAGATTATTATAACATTGATGATTTACTTACAGAAGAGCACAAACTAATACGTGATGCTGCACGAGCTTGGGTAAAGCGAGATGTATCTCCTATTATAGAGAAGGCAGCACAAGATGCTGTTTTCCCGAAATCTATTATTCCTGGACTGGCAGAAATTGGTGCTTTTGGACCCTACATCCCAGAGGCCTATGGTGGAGCAGGTTTAGATCAAATATCATACGGATTAATCATGCAAGAAATTGAGCGTGGTGATAGTGGTGTGCGTTCTACAGCATCTGTACAATCATCGCTTGTGATGTACCCAATATGGAAATATGGAAATGAAGAGCAGCGCAATAAATACCTGCCAAAATTAGCCTCTGGAGAATGGATGGGATCTTTTGGTTTAACCGAGCCAGATCATGGTAGTAACCCAAGTGGCATGACAACCAACTATAAAGATATGGGAGACCATTATCTTTTAAATGGAGCAAAACTTTGGATTTCAAACTCTCCCTTTTGTGATGTTGCCGTAGTATGGGCCAAAAACGAAGAAGGACGTATACATGGCCTTGTTGTAGAGAGAGACATGGAAGGGTTCTCAACCCCAGAGACTCATAACAAATGGTCATTAAGGGCTAGTGCAACCGGAGAATTAATATTTCAGGATGTAAAAGTTCCTAAAGAAAATTTATTGCCAAACAAATCTGGATTAGGAGCCCCACTTGGGTGTCTTGATTCTGCCCGTTATGGAATTGCATGGGGTGTCATTGGCGCAGCTATGGATTGCTATGATACTGCTTTGCGTTACTCCAAAGAGCGCGTACAGTTTGGAAAACCAATTGGAGGATTCCAATTACAACAAAAAAAGCTGGCAGAAATGATTACTGAAATTACCAAAGCACAATTGCTTTGCCTGCGTCTTGGGCAACTAAAAAACGAAAACAAAGCTACGTCTGCACAAATTTCTATGGCCAAACGTAACAATGTAGACATGGCACTAAAAATTGCAAGAGATGCAAGACAAATGCTTGGAGGTATGGGGATTACTGGTGAGTATCCAATTATGAGACACATGATGAACCTTGAAAGTGTAGTCACCTATGAAGGAACCCATGACATACACCTATTAATTACAGGACTAGACATTACGGGTATAAACGCCTTCAAATAAAAACTTACATCTTTATGTTATACAAAAAAGCCACTATCAAGATAGTGGCTTTTTATTGTATCATTTTTATAAAGGGTATTACTCCTGTGGCGCCATAGTTACTTTAAGACCAACCAAAGAAGTATCTATAGGGATTTGACAACTAAGCCTGCTTGAGTCCAGAACATGGAAAGCTTCACCAAGCATCGCACTTTCATCATCACTTATTTGTGGTAGCTTATGGTCTGAATTTATGTAGCACTGGCATGAGGCGCACATTGCCATCCCTCCACAAAGGCCAAGAGTACCCTCTGGGTCAAGCTCATAGAGTCTTATAACCTCCATAAGGTTAAGGTTCATATCTGTAGGTGCATTTACTTGATGAGAAACCCCATCTCTGTCTGTGATATGAATTAAAACATCTTTGCCTTCCATCTGTATGCTTATTTAATTGCTTTTACAACAGCTTTTGGAGCCTGTTTCTTACTGCCATCAAAGCCTTCTACACCACCAACAGTGGTGTACTTCATTACATGTTTTTTGTCAGGAAAAATACGTTTATAGGCGCTTTGACACATTAAAGTAGCCTCATGAAAACCACATAAAATAAGTTTCAACTTCCCTGGATAGGTGTTTACATCACCAATGGCGTATATCCCCGGAATATTGGTTTGGTAATCTAGGGTGTTGTCAACTTTAATTGCATTTTTCTCAATCTCTAGCCCCCAATCTGCAATAGGGCCCAACTTAGGCGCAAGTCCAAACAGTGGAATGAAATGATCACAGGCTTTCTCATAAACACCATCTACCTGCTTAATGGAAACACCAGTAAGCTTCTTTTCTCCAACTATACCAACTACCTCTCCAGGTGTGATGAGTTGTATTTTGCCTTGATTTTTTAATTCTTGTACTTTCTCCACAGAATCTAATGCGCCACGAAACTCATTACGTCTATGCACCAAGGTAACACTAGAGGCAACAGCTGTTAAAAAGATACTCCAATCTAGGGCAGAGTCTCCACCACCGGCAATGACAACATCTTTATCTCTATATAATTCTGGATCTCTAATGATGTACTCCACTCCTTTATCTTCAAAACTGGCTATATTTGAAATGGGTGGTTTTCTTGGCTCAAAACTACCCAGTCCACCTGCTATAGCAACAATAGGAGCATGGTGCTTTGTGCCTTTATTGGTTGTAACTATAAAAGTGCCGTCATCTTTGGTTTGTATGCTTTGAGCTCTTTCTCCAAGGGTAAACCCTGGCTGGAAAGGCTGAATCTGCTTCATTAAATTATCCACCAAATCTCCAGCTAATATTTCAGGAAAGGCCGGAATATCATAAATAGGTTTTTTTGGATAAATTTCACTGCATTGACCCCCTGGCTGAGCGAGAGCATCTATAAGATGGCATTTTAATTTCAACAATCCTGCCTCAAAAACAGTGAAGAGGCCTGTAGGGCCTGCTCCTATTATTAATATATCTGTCTTTATCATGTAATTTAATAGCTATTTTACTAGTAAAACTAACCCTTATTGTTATCTAAAGAGATGAAACATATCATCCTTTAAGGTTCTACATTAATTACTTCTAGAATTTGTGGAGCATGTTTTTTAATGGTCATTTCAACGCCACTTTTTAAAGTCATTTGGTTGACACTACAACCCACACAAGCACCTTGTAATTGCACTTTAACTGTGGTGCCATCTTCAATATCTAAAAGTTTAATATCACCGCCATCACTTTGTAGAAATGGTCGAATTTCATCCAATGCAATCTCTACTTTCTCTACTAGTTCTTGTTGTTCCATACTTTTATTTTACGGCGCTACACCCTGCCATTGTGGTTATTTGAATTGCCTGAGTTGCAGGTAATGCTTTGTTTCTCTTCACAGTTTCACGTACCACATTTTTTGTAATATCAATAAAAATCTCTTCAATGGCAGTTCCATCTTGAAGCGCCACTGGGTGACCCGCATCTCCAGCCTCTCTTATACTCTGTATCAAAGGGAGCTCCCCTAGAAAAGGAATTTTTGTATCTTCTGCCAAATGCTTTGCACCTTGTTTACCAAATACATAGTACTTATTATCAGGTAATTCTGCAGGGGTAAAATAAGCCATATTTTCTATAATCCCCAAAACAGGTACATCAATGCTTTGTTGTTGGAACATGGCTACACCTTTTTTGGCATCTGCTAAGGCTACTGTTTGCGGTGTGCTCACAACTACAGCACCTGTGATAGGCAAAGACTGCATGATGCTTAAATGAATATCTCCCGTCCCTGGAGGTAGGTCTAGTAGCATAAAATCAAGTTCTCCCCAAGCGGCATCAAAAATTAATTGGTTTAAGGCCTTAGAAGCCATAGGGCCTCTCCATATAACAGCCTGATCTGGTTTGGTGAAAAACCCTATAGACAACACCTTTACACCATAGTTCTCTACTGGTTTCATTTTGCTTTTTCCGTCAATATTTACAGAAAGTGGTCTTTCATTGGCTAGGTCAAACATTATTGGTATGGAAGGACCATAAATATCTGCATCCAGTACCCCAACTTTAAATCCCATTTTTGAAAGTGTAATGGCAAGGTTTGCCGTTACTGTAGATTTACCAACACCTCCTTTACCAGAGGCAATGGCTATTATGTTTTTAATGCCTGGCATGGGCTTCCCTTTAATAAGGTTTGGGTTAGAAGGTTTTGCAGGAGCCTGTACGGTAATATTTACCTGTACTTTTGCCTTCAAAAAAACCTTTTCTTGTATGGTTTTTATGATATCTGCCTCTGCACGTTTTTTTATGTGTAGGGCTGGGCTAGCCATAGTGATATCTACAACAACCTCATCTGCAAATGTCATTACATTAGTGACAGCGCCGCTGGCAACCATGTTCTGACCCTCTCCAGCTATTGTAATGGTTTCAAGGGCTAAAAGTATATCACTTTTGTTAAATTTCATCATTGCTCTTTTTCGGTATTTAGATAGATTCTAAAGTACAAAGATACTCGAAAAACTAAAGAAAATATAGCCCACCGTTGAAATGATTTAATCGGGAATAGCTAGGGTTTTTAAACTAGGGTTTTTTAAATGTTTAGATCTCTGGAGGTAGCTCTTTGTGAGGATCCCAAAAATGAGCCTCTAGGTTTTGAATCTGAAAATCTATCACTTGAATCCCCTCAGATTCTAACAATTGCTGCATTAAACTAGTGCCTTGAAAATGGTGTTTGCCGGTGAGTAAGCCTTTTTTATTTACAACGCGATGGGCTGGAATTTCATGCTTTTTACTAGCATTCATAGCCCATCCTACCATTCTAGCACTACCCTTACTGCCCAGATAATTTGCAATTGCCCCATAGCTAGTAACCTTTGCATAGGGAATTTGATGTACAACTTTATAAACTCTTTGAAAAAAAGAAAGTTGCTCCATCAGTATAAATCTTTGAAGATTTTGAAGGCGGTTATTAAAGAAATTAGAGCAGTAACGGCGCCAATAATAAAATTCATATTTACCTTAAGGGGTGTATTTCTTGAAGCGTCATTTCGTTTAAAAAAATGGATGTAAAGCCTCAGCATTATAAAAGTGCCAAAACCAGATGCCAAAACAGCAGTGAGTAATTCTGGAGTGTCAAAAGAAAACCATCCAAAAACAGAAAAAGTAACACTAACATATACCCAGTAAGGCAGTGGTAACACATTAAGAGAAGCAATAAATATACCTCCAAAAAAACGTTTCTTTTTTGATTTCCTAACCAAATTGTCAGGAATTGCTCTACGGGTATCTTTGGCAATAAAAAGAAAGTAAATAGTGATACAAATAAAAATTCCAAGGGCAACTTGTTCTAAAGATGCAATAACATCAGGGTTTTTTTCTAGATATCTAGCAAACAGAAGTGCAATATAGGTTTGAAGCATTACAGTAACACAGACACCCAAAGAGAAAAGTGTTGCATTTCTTCTGCCTTCTTTCATACTTATTTTAGCGGCAGACATATTGATAAGCCCAGGAGGAATTACTCCAATAAAAGCTGCGGTAAAACCAATAATAAAGTTGAAAAGTATGGCCATTTATACTGTGTGAAGATACGGTATTTTTTAAGAAGAAAAACCAAAACGTATGTAGGTGATTTTTTTACCTACTTCAAGATATTGACGCTCATAAAATGTTTGAATACCAACAACCTGTTGTGGGGCATGATTTCCAATACCATATACATCATGGTGAGCAAACTCTATTGGGAGCCTTAAACCTTGCAAGAGCCCCAGGGTATAGCCATGCATATACTCACTGTCGGTTTTAAGGTGTATGACTCCTTTTGGTTTAAGGATTTTCTTATACTTATTTAAAAAATCTTCATTGGTTAATCTGTGCTTTGTACGCTTGTATTTTATTTGGGGATCTGGAAATGTTATCCAAATTTCGTCTACTTCGTTATGGGCAAAAAGACCATCAATAAGCTCTATTTGTGTCCTTAAAAAGCCTACATTTACTAGGCCTTCTTCGAGGGCGGTTTTAGCGCCTCTCCAAAAACGAGCACCCTTGATATCTACCCCTAAAAAGTTTTTGTTAGGATACATTTTGGCAAGATTGACAGTGTACTCTCCCTTACCACATCCCAATTCTAAGATAATGGGATTGTCATTTTTAAAAAAATCTTTGTTCCAATTTCCCTTTAAAAACAGCCCGTCAGATTCGGCCTCTGCTCTGGAGGGTTGAACAACATTAGAAAAAGTATCATTCTCTCTAAAGCGTTTTAATTTGTTTTTACTTCCCAAAATTTATTTTTTGACAAAATTAAGGAAATATCCCCCAGTGACAATTATTAATACTTTTGTTTTGCCCAATAGCATATGACAATGTTTGGATCTAATTGCTTAGTTGCATTGTAAAGGAAAATTCTGAACCAATACCGTGTTGGCTCTCTACGTAGATATTTTCTTGATGAGCATCCATAATATGTTTTACTATAGAGAGGCCAAGGCCACTTCCGCCTTCTTTTCTTGAGCCGCTTTTATCCACCCTGTAAAAACGCTCAAAAATTCTAGGCAAGTGCTCGTTTTCAATACCTTCGCCATTATCTGTAACTCTAATAATTACTTTATCTTTAACAAGGTGTTCTACACTAATCTCTGTGGTGCCCTCTTTTTTTCCATACTTTATAGAGTTAACAATTAAATTGGAGAGTACTTGTTGTATGCGCTCTTGATCGCCATTGACTTTTATACTCTCTTTATAGTTCTTATCAAATACTAGTGAAATGTTTTTCACACTAGCCTTCATCTCTAATAAATCAAAAATATTTTTGACAAGCTTTATGATGTTAAAATTCTCTTTTTCAAGGACTAGACCTCCAACTTCTAGTTGGGTAATCATATCAAGGTCTTTGATGATATATATCAATCGTTCTACCCCTTTATTGGCTCTCTTTAAATATTTTTTAAGAACTGCTTTGTCTTTGTAAGCGCCATCGAGCAGGGTTAAGATATATCCCTGTACGGTAAACAAAGGGGTTTTAAGTTCATGAGAAACATTACCAATAAATTCTTTACGGTAATTTTCTCTTACCTTTAAGGTCTCGATTTCAATTTTTTTGTTTTCAGCAAAACGTCCCAACTCTGCCGTTAGGGTTTCCATGTCTGTAGAAATACTCTTTTGACTAAAAGATGTAGCGTCTAAAAGAGAAATATCATCATACATAATTTTGATTCTTTTATTTATAAATCGCTCTAATCTGAATTGGATAAGGGCAAAACAAATACCAAAAAAGCTGATTCCAAAAACAAAAATATACCACAGATTAAACCCAGAGATACCCTGCAAAAAAATGCCTAAGATAAACATCAAAATTATGCTCAGATAAGCTGCAGTGAGCAAGGCAAATCGATAGGTTTTATTTATTTTTTTAAACATTATTCTACAAACTTATACCCCACCCCTTTTATTGTTTTAAACTTTTGTTCCCCTATTTTTTCTCTTAACTTACGGATGTGTACATCAATAGTTCTGCCACCAACGATAACATCATTACCCCAGACACGATCTAAAATATCTTCTCTTTTAAACACCTTACCTGGCTTTGAGGCTAACAAAGATAGCAACTCAAATTCTTTTCTAGGTAAGATTTTTTCTTGGGTATCAACAAAGATTTTATACTCCTCTCTGTTTATGGTTATATTACCAAGTTTTATTATTTGTTGTGATTCATCTTGGGTTTTAAATCTACGCAGTAAAGATTTTACTTTGCTGGTGAGGACCTTGGGCTTGATTGGTTTTGTAATATAATCATCTGCCCCGGCATCAAACCCAGCAACTTGTGAATAATCTTCTCCACGTGCTGTAAGAAAGGTGATAACCGTTTCAGATAACTCAGGAAGTAACCGTAACTTTTCACAAGCCTCAATACCGTCCATTTCTGGCATCATTACATCCAAAATAATAAGTTCTGGCTTATGCTTTTTAGCCTTTTTTATGGCTTCAATTCCATTTTGAGCAGTAACTACATTATAGCCCTCTCCAGATAAATTATACCCTATAATTTCTAAAATGTCGAGCTCATCATCAACAAGTAATATTGTAGTGTCTTTTTTTTTCATCCTGTAAAGTAGTGTGTATATTTAGTTACTGTAAAATTATTAATCTTTAAAGATATATACTAATAAAGACACAAATATTAAGCTACCGTTAAATTATTGTATTTGTTTTTATGGAAGCCCTCTAAATGAGTATATTTATACAAAATTTAAAACCTAACAACAATGAAAAAAATTACGCTATTAGTTGCAATGCTATTTGCAACCCTATCTATTGCACAGACTATCAAAATCGTAGAGATTGACGCAGATCAAACCTCTACAGATGACATGGAGTTTCTTGAGATTCTTACTGAATCTTCAAACCAATCTTTAAACGGCTACATCGTTGTTTTTTATAACGGTAGTGATAATGAAAGTTACAGAACCATAGATCTTACAGGATTCTCTTCTGACTCTAATGGATATTTTATTATTGGTAGTGACCTTTTCCCGGGAGCAGATATCACAATGGGACCAGATAACACTATCCAAAACGGAGCAGATGCAATTGCTATTTACTCGGCAAATGCAGCAAACTTTCCTGACGATACTCCAGTAACAAGTAGTGCCCTTGTAGATGCAGTTGTTTACGGAACAAGTGATGATGATGACTTAGAACTTTTGGCGGGATTAAATCAAACCACACAATGGGATGAGAATATAAACGGCTTGAAGGATGTTGAGTCTCTTCAATATGATGCTTCAACTAATAGTTTTTGTGCAGGAACTCCAACGCCAAGAGCAGCAAATATAGATTGTTCTTCTGCATGCCCTATAAGCCTCTCTGTTGTAAGTGTTACTTGCGATATGGTAACCTCTGGTGTAGACACCTACACAACTACCCTAGGCTTTTCAGGTGGTGGTACTGCAAGCTATACTTTTACGTCTTCACAAGGAAGTGTTAGTGGAGACAATCCATCGTCTAGCGTGTCTGGACAAATTATAATTTCTGGAGTAAATGAGGGAGTAGATTTCGACTATAGTTTAGTGAGTGAAAATTGCGATATCTCAAACACTATTAACTCCCCCTCGTGTGAGCCAGGATCTACGGTAAATACAATTGCTGAATTAAGAGCTGGTACTATTGGTAATGATTACACGTTAAACGGTGAGGCAGTTGTTACTTTCGTGCAAAGTTTTAGAAATCAAAAATTTATTGAAGATGGCACTGCTGCAATTTTAATTGATGATAACAATGCAATTATTACCTCTGCACTGGTTGCAGGTGACGGTGTAACTGGACTTACAGGTACCCTAGATGAATTTGGTGGAATGTTGCAATTTAGACCTACAATGAACATTTCTGCTTCTTCTACTGGTAATGTAATTGCAGCTCAGTCTGTACTTGCCTCTGAACTAACTGCAAATCCAAACGATTATGAGTCTGAGTATGTGCGTATCTACGAATATGCACTAATTGACGCTGCTGAAAACCCAACATGGGTTGTAGGAACAGAGTATCAAATGCTTACTCAAAGCGGAAGTTACACCTTCAGAACCTCTTTCTACGATGTAGATTACATAGGTGCAGACGTACCTACAAGTAGTACAACTGTAGTATCTGGTATTATTACAGAGCGTAACGATGGTAGTTACTATATTACAGCAAGAAGTCTTGCTGATTTTGCAAACACCTTAGGGGCTAATGAGAATACCATCCAAGGTTTTGTAATGACACCTAACCCAGCAAACACTTTCATCCAAGTAAAAGCAGCTAGCAATAGCCCTATTTCTTTACAAATTTTTGACATTCTTGGAAAACAAGTACTTGCCACAGAAAACACAAATCGTGTTAACATTCAGAGCTTAACGGCAGGAATTTACATTTTAAAAGCAGCGCAAAGCGGTGCGATTACAACTACAAAATTGATTGTAGAATAAGCCCACATTTTATTTTATCCAAAGGAGGCTGTCTTTCCCACAAGACAGCCCCTTTTTATTTTAGTAGCTTTATAGAAAATATTCTTTACCTAATATTATTGTTTACTTTTGAGGGGTCACTTCCGAAATATTAAAATGCCAATCATACCTGTTTTCAACATACAAACCCAGCTAGAATTTGAACAAAAAGCACTACAGGTTTTCAAGTTTCAGCATAAGCACCTTGCTATTTACAAGACCTACTGTGATCTTTTAAAGGTGAATCCACACAAGGTTTTTAAAATCAGTGATATCCCGTTTCTACCCATTACTTTTTTTAAGCAACAGACCATTCTAGCAAATAATTGTGTGGCAGAAAAGGTATTTACCAGCAGTGGCACCACATCAAAGACAACAAGCAAACATTATGTGGCAGATTTAACACTATATAAAACTAGTTTTACAACAGCTTTTAAACAACAGTATGGACCAATAGAAGACTATACCATACTTGCGCTTTTACCTAGTTATCTTGAAAGTGATAGCTCCTCACTAGTATATATGGTAGATACACTTATTACCATGAGCCAGCAAACTAAAAGCGGGTTTTATCTAAACAACCTAGAGGAATTGGCCAAGACCATAAAAGCGCAAGAGCTACAAAAGAAAAAAACACTATTGATAGGGGTTTCCTACGCCTTATTAGACCTTATAGAAGCGCATACTTTTAAGCTAGAACATACTATCGTTATGGAAACTGGCGGCATGAAAGGACGCAGAAAAGAACTTATTAAACAGAGCTTACACGAAAAACTCTCAAAAGGATTTGGGGTAAATACGATACACAGTGAGTATGGAATGACAGAATTACTCTCTCAGGCCTACTCAAAGGGGTTGGGGATTTTTAAATGCCCTCCCTGGATGAAGGTGCTCACCAGAGACACACAGGATCCCAGGGAATTGGTAAGAGGAAGAACCGGTGGTATTAATGTGATAGATTTGGCCAATCAATACACCTGTTCCTTTATAGCCACACAAGATCTTGGAAAAGTCCATGAAGATGAAAGTTTTGAAATATTAGGCCGCTATGATACAAGTGATGTTAGAGGATGTAACCTAATGATAGATTAACTAGGTTATGCTACTTGGATAATAAACTTATTTTTCTTACCGCGCTGCAGCAAAATAAACTTGCCATGAATTAGGGCTGTAGATTCAATAAAATGCCCCTCTTTTACTTTAGTGAAATTAACAGAAACCGAATTTTCTTTTAATGCTCTTCTGGCTTCGCCATTAGATTTTAAAAACCCTGTTTTCTCTGCCAAGGCTGCTATAATGTCTAGACCATTTATAAATTCACTTTTTGCAATACTGGCCATTGGTACTCCCTCAAAAATACTTAAAAAAGTATCCTCATCTATATTGTTGATGTCCTGTGCCGCAGTTTTGCTGAATAAAATAGTAGAGGCCTCCATTGCCTTTGAACAAGCAGCGGCTCCATGCACTGTGGTAGTTACTTCTTGGGCCAATCTTTTTTGAAGACCCTTGGTGTGCTCTTGCCCCAGATGTTGGGAGATAAGATCATCTATGGTCTGCTTGTCTAAAAAAGTAAATATTTTAATGTATTTGGTAGCATCTTGATCGCTTGTATTTAGCCAATATTGATAAAATTTGTAGGGTGATGTTCTTTTGGGGTCAAGCCAAACGTTTCCGCCCTCACTTTTACCAAATTTACTCCCATCGCTTTTTGTTATAAGGGGGCATGTTAGTGCATATCCCTTACCAGATGCAATGCGCCTAATTAACTCTGTTCCTGTTGTAATGTTTCCCCATTGGTCACTCCCTCCCATTTGAAGGGTACAATCATTGTTTTTGTATAGGTGCAGAAAATCATATCCTTGTACCATTTGATAGGTAAATTCGGTAAAAGACATTCCGTCTGCATTTTCACCACTTAATCTGTTTTTGACAGAATCTTTTGCCATCATATAGTTAACCGTAAGGTGCTTACCTACATCACGAATAAAATCAAGAAAAGAAAACTCCTTCATCCAGTCATAATTATTTACCATCACAGCTTGGTTATCTGCTCCAGAACTAAAATCTAAAAACTGAGATAGCTGTTTGCCAACACATGCTTGATTGTGAGCAAGAGTTGCCTCATCTAGTAAATTACGTTCACTAGATTTTCCTGAGGGATCCCCAATCATACCTGTAGCACCACCCACTAAAGCATAAGGCTTATGACCCGCTTTCTGGAAAAAAGACAACAACATTATGGGTACTAAATTACCGATGTGTAAAGAATCTGCGGTAGGATCAAAACCCACATAAGCGCTGCGCATGGTCTCTAATAAATGCTTTTTGGTATCTGGCATTACATCGTGAAGCATTCCACGCCATTGTAATTCTTCAACAAAATCTGAAATATCCATCACTTTTAAATTTAAACAAACTTACATAATTCATCTTTTTTTACCGCTTATAATAGCTTATTTTAGTGGGATGATTTTAGTTACGGGCGGTACGGGATTGGTTGGAAGTCATCTGTTGTATTTTTTAGCAGCATCTGGCGCAAATCTGCGCGCTACTCGCAGAAAAACGAGCAACCTTGCAAGAGTAGAAAAGATCTTTGGGTATTATACAGATAAAAAAACAGCAACAACTCTTTTTAATGCCATTGAGTGGGTACAGGCAGATATTACAAATATACCCGCGCTTACCCTAGCTTTTGAAAACTGCAAGCAAGTCTATCATTGCGCTGGGATGATTGACTTTGATCCAAAAAAATACAATCTATTAAAAAAAGTAAATATCCAAGCTACTGCCAATATAGTAAACCTAGCGCTGGCTCACGGAATTAAAAAACTGTGTTATGTAAGCTCTATTGCAACCCTTGGAACTACAGAAGATGTAAGTAGTGTTTCTGAAGACACCCATTATAATCAATATGCCAAAAACAACGTGTATAGCATTACCAAATATGCTGCAGAGATGGAAGTGTGGCGAGCCACACAAGAAGGACTAGATGCGGTTATTGTAAATCCGGGTGTGATTTTGGGAGCGGGGTTTTGGTATACAGGAAGTGGTGCTATTTTCAAATTAGCCAGCAATACAATGTCTTACTTTACATCAGGAAGCATTGCAGTGGTTGACGTTAAAGATGTGGTGTTGGCCATGCAAGTCCTTATGAACAGTGCCCTTAAAAATGAACGCTATATTTTGGTGGGAGCTACCTTGAGCTATAAGGAGCTTACAAAGGAATTAGCACTGGCCTTTGACAAAAACCCTCCCAAAAGAGAAATAGCCGAATGGAAATTACTCTTTTTTAGTAGTATTGATGGCATAGTAAGCACTTTGTTTGGCACAAAAAGAAAACTCTTAAAGGCCAATGTAAAGAGTTTGTATACATACTCTAACTACAACACACATAAAATCAAAAATGCTTTAGCCTTTAACTTCACTGCTGTTTCTCAAACAATAAATCGTGTGGCTGAGCTTTATAAATCTGAGCATTAATGGCTTGTTGATTTGAAGCTGAATTTTTGAATTGTATCCTATTTTTTTTGAGTCGCTAGCTTCAATAAATTCTGTAGACTGTCTCTTTTTATTTTTGGATATATGCTTTGCAGACTATCTAACCTAGCACCTTTAATACTATCGTTTATTCTCTGCAATTCTTTAGCGCTTTTGTATTGAGCAAATAGGGTGTCTTTTTTGGTTTTTTCTACTTTTAATTTTTCTGCCACCTGTAAAAACAACTTTTTGTATGTATCTAAATCTGAAGCGTAATAGGCATTACTTTGTGCAAATTGCAAACTATCTATTTGGTGCTTTGCATATAAAATAGAGTCTATCAATACCCCTTTATTCACTATTATTCTATTGTCTATACTCCTAGCAGCATTTATTGTGTAAGCGTCTACTAAAATAGAAACCATGGTATCTTTCGCAATTAAATTTGTAGGCAGTTGTGGTCGTTTCACGTCTTGGCAAGCCGATACAAAAAGCCCAAATATAAGTGCTATTAAAAAATGGCAGCCATTTTTTAAAAATCCTGTTTGTTTATTATGTAACCTGCTTTTTAATTTCATCTATTAAAAGTTAACCGTTCTCCTTTTGCTGTTTTTGCTATTTTACCGTTTTGGTAGGCTAAGTGACCATTGACAAAAGTATGGGTTACTCTAGCTCTAAAAGTGGTTCCTTCAAAGGGAGACCAACCACATTTATAGGCAATATTTTCTTTAGTTACTGTCCAGGGAGCATTTGGATTTATCAAAACCAAATCTGCTTTGTATCCTTTTCTGATATAACCTCGATCTTTTATTTCAAATAAAATAGCAGGATTATGGGCTACTTTTTCCACTAATTTCTCGACGGTAATATACCCTTTACGTTGCATCTCAAAGAGTGCCTCTAATGCGTGTTGTACCAATGGGCCTCCAGAAGGGGCTTTGGTATATACATTATTTTTCTCCTCTAGGGTGTGGGGAGCATGATCTGTAGCAATCACATCTATACGGCCTTCATTGAGTGCTTTCCAAAGGCCTTCTCTGTCTTTTTTGGTTTTAACCGCTGGGTTCCATTTTATTTTAGTGCCTTTTGACGCATAATCTTCGTTGGTAAACCATAGGTGATGTACACAAACTTCTGCCGTTATTTTTTTATCTTTCAGTGGCTTTTTTTTGTCAAAAAGCTTGGTTTCTTTTGCTGTTGAAAGATGAAAAACATGCAACCTTGCTCCTGTTTTTTTAGCCAGGGCAATGGCCTGAGAAGAGGAAATAAAACAGGCCTGTTCACTGCGTATCTCTGGGTGCTTCTCTACAGGAATAGCATCTCCGTAGATAGCTATTGCTTGTTCTAGGTTTTTTTTTATCGTTGCTTCATCCTCACAGTGGGTTGAGATGAGCAAATCTGTTTTACTAAAAATCTCTTCTAAAACCTCTGGATTATCTACCAACATATTACCTGTGGAACTGCCCAGAAATAACTTAAGGCCAGCCACCTTGGTTTTATCTACTTTTAATATTTCGGATAAATTGTCATTGGTGCCACCAAACATAAAAGAATAATTAGCATGTGCGTCTTTGCTGGCTATAGTAAATTTTTCTTCTAATAAGTCTATGGTGGTGGCTTGAGGGGCCGTGTTTGGCATCTCAATAAAAGAAGTGATTCCTCCTGCAACAGCTGCGCGAGATTCTGTTTTAATTGTTGCCTTGTGGGTGAGCCCTGGCTCTCTAAAATGAACTTGATCGTCTATCATGCCGGGAATTAGGTAAAATCCGTCTGCATCTATTACTTTAGTATCAGCATTTTTTACACTAATGGAAGGAGCAATCTCTGCGATACGATCTGCCTCAATAAGAACATCACCACTGGTGATGGTTCCTTCATTTACTATTTGAGCATTTTTTATTAATACTATACGCATTATATGTCTAATATTTTAAATATACTTTTTAATTTCATGGTTAGGACTCCAAAAATAGCTTCAGAAATAATTCCTTTGCTCATTTTTGATGCACCCTTAGTTCTGTCTGTAAAAATAACAGGTACTTCTTTTATCTTAAATTTACTGAGATAGGTTTTAAACTTCATTTCTATTTGAAATGCATAGCCAACAAACTTAATGGCATCAAGATTTATAGTCTCCAAAACTTCACGCCTGTAACAAATAAATCCAGCCGTGGTGTCATCAATTTTCATGCCCGTTATCAAGCGAACATATCTTGAAGCTCCCCAAGACAATAGCACCCTGTTCATAGGCCAATTTACAACATTGACTCCCGTTACATAGCGAGAACCAATTGCCATATCGCAATTTTCATTTTCGCAGGCACTGTAAAGCTCAAGAAGATCTTTAGGGTTGTGAGAGAAATCTGCATCCATTTCAAAGATAAAATCATACTGTTTTTTTAAGGCCCATTTAAACCCTGCAATGTAAGCGGTTCCTAGGCCCAGCTTTGAAGTTCTCTTTAATAAGAAAATATTATTTGGAAACTCCTTAGCTACTTTATCAACAACAGCAGAGGTGCCATCTGGAGAGTTGTCATCTACCACGAGCACATCAAAATCTCGTTGCAACGATATAATATCGCGCAATAATAATTCAATATTCTCAATCTCATTATAAGTTGGTATTACAACCAAAGCGTTAGACATACTCTAGATTTAATATAACAAAGGTACTTTTTTTAAACCATATCTTGTAGGTAAAAAAATGTATTTCCCACCCTACACATCTTCTACAATATGTTATCTTTAACCTAAAAAAAATGCAGTGCAGTATCTAGATAGAGTTTATACATCACAAGACTGGATTACACTGCTTTTGCTATGCTGTATTGTCATTACAACAATAGTAAAGATTGCATACCCACTTAGATTTCAGGAGTTTTTAAAGTTACCCCTAAGTAATAAATACTTTTTTGTGTTTGGGAAGAACGACGCTATATACCACCTTTTTAATGTATTATTATTTATTCCACAAGCCATTTGTGTTTCTTTATTATTGTACAAAGTAATAGCCTGGCAAAATCCAACAATGCTTCTAGAGACTTCTTTTTTATTCATTAAAATACTAGGAGGTTTTACAGGCTTTGTTCTAGCCAAGATTATCCTGGAAAAAACCATAGGAATTATCTTTAATATTGAAAATATCATCCACCAATATGTATATCAAAAATTAAGTTACAGAAACTTAATGAGTATTTTGTTTATAATAATGCTCTTTGTAGTGGCTTATATTGCCCCAATTAACAAGGCAATACTACTTACATTTTGTCTTATAACAGTAGTTATAAACGCAATTGCACTTTTTTACAGCTACAAAACCAACGGAAAATTAATAATAGCGAACTTCTTTTATTTTATTTTGTATCTTTGCGCTCTGGAAATTTCGCCCTACATCATACTCTACAAGGTATTTATGTAACAGATTGAAATTTTATAAAGTGATGCTTATGAAAGTGAAAACTATTTTAGTTTCTCAACCTGAACCAAAGGTAGAAAACTCCCCTTATTTTGATCTTATTGACAGGCAAAAGGTGAAAATAGATTTTATTCCTTTTATTCATGTAGAGGGTGTTTCTGGAAAAGAAGTACGATCCCAAAAAGTTGATCTTGCTAATTACACCGCAATCATTTTAACAAGTCGTAACGCTGTAGATCACTTCTTCAGAATTGCAGATGAACTGCGCTTTAAAGTGCCAGACACCTTGAAGTACTTTTGCCAAAGTGAAGCAGTTGCATATTACCTTCAAAAATATGTAGTGTATAGAAAACGAAAAATATATGTTGGTAAAAGAACCTTTACAGAGCTATCTCCACTTATAAAAAAATACAAAACAGAAAAGTTTTTACTTCCTGCGAGTGACAAATTAAAACCAGAAGTGCCACGAGTTTTAAATGACCTGAACGTTCAATGGACAGAATCTGTTTTCTACAAGACTGTAGTTAGTGATTTGAGTAGTCTAAGAAATGTGTATTATGACATCTTAGTTTTCTTTAGCCCAAGTGGTATCGAGTCACTCTTTGAAAACTTTCCGGATTTTAAGCAAAATGAGACGCGTATTGCCGTATTTGGTAATACAACAGTAAAAGCCTCTCTAGAAAAAGGATTGCGTGTAGATATTCAGGCGCCAACACCAGAGACACCTTCGATGACTATGGCCCTTGAAAAATACATTAAACAACAAAATAAAAAATAGTACACTACAACTGTTTTTTAATATACCCTAAAAAAAATCCGATATATCTATATCGGATTTTTTTATGCTCTTCTAATTTTCTACTATCCTTTTGGAGGAGCACCCTCTAGAATCTCTTTGCTAGCATACTCCTCAAATTGTTTGAAATTTACTTTAAAGGAAGCCGCCAGTTTGTGGGCTGTTTCATAATACCCTTTGTCATTATTCCAGGTGCCTCTTGGACTCAATACCTGTGAAGGCACATTAGGGCAGACCCTTGGTTGGTTTAATCCAAAGACAGAGTGAACGTGATAATTGTCTTTATTGGCAGCATCTAAAGAGCCGTCCATGGCGGCCGTTATCATGGCGCGTGTATACTTTAATTTCATTCTAGTTCCAACACCATATGGGCCTCCTGTCCAGCCGGTGTTTACTAGCCAAACATTTACACCTGCCTTGGTCATTTTTTGACTTAACATTTCAGCATATTTTGTTGGGTGTAAAGGCATAAATGGTGCGCCAAAACATGCTGAGAAACTTGGCTGAGGCTCTGTAACTCCTGCTTCTGTGCCTGCCACTTTTGCCGTGTAACCACTTATGAAATGATAGGCAGCTTGTCCTGGGGTTAGTTTTGCAATTGGAGGTAAGACACCAAAGGCATCTGCCGTTAAGAAAAATATATTTTTAGGATTTTTCCCTAAAGATGGCTCCTGTATATTATCAATGTGTGTGATTGGATAACTAACACGTGTGTTTTGAGTTATAGAGATGTTTGTATAATCTACCGCTCCTTGGTCATCCAAAATCACATTTTCTAGAATTGCCCCAGATTTGATTGCCTTAAAGATGTCTGGCTCGTTTTCTGCGGAGAGATTAATCACCTTTGCATAACAACCGCCCTCAAAGTTAAAAACAGTGTTTTCTGAGGTCCAACCATGTTCATCATCACCAATTAGCCTTCGTTGAGGATCTGCAGAGAGGGTGGTTTTTCCTGTACCAGATAAGCCAAAGAATATAGCCGTTTGACCGTCCCTTCCTACATTAGCAGAGCAGTGCATTGGCAATGTGTTTTTATAAACTGGCAAGATGAAATTTAAAGCCGAAAAAATTCCTTTTTTAATTTCTCCTGTATATCCAGTACCCCCTATTAAAGCTATTTTCTTCTCAAAGTTTAGAATTGCGAAATTGTGTTGCCGTGTTCCATCAACAGCAGCATCTGCCATAAACCCGGGTGCATTTACAATTAACCATTCTGGGTCGAAGCCTTCCAGTTCGCTTTCAGTGGGTCTTAAAAACATATTATACGCAAACATGTTTGACCAAGGATACTCGTTAATAACCCGAATGTTTAATTTGTATTGTGGATCTGCGCAAGCATAACTATCACGAACATATACTTCTTTTTGAGAGAGATAGTTTGTTACCTTATCATACAATACGTCAAATTTATTTGCATCGAAAGGAATATTAATAGCTCCCCACCACACTTTGTCTTGTGTGACAGCATCTTTAACAATGAACCGATCTAAGGGAGAACGGCCGGTGAACTCACCCGTATTTACTGCAAGTGCGCCGTTATCTGCTTGTTTTGCCTGTCCTTTTTGTAATGAGTGTTGGTGTAGTTGTTTTGCAGAAAGCTGATAATTAACTTTTGCGTTTTTGATTCCGTATGTATCAATAGAAATCGTGTTTGTAGTTTGGTTACTAGCCGCCATACTTTTTTAATTGTTGTGAGGCAAAAGTAACAAAACATATACAAGTAATAATACTATACCACCTTATTTATCCAATGAGAGTGTTAATAAGTTATCCCACAACTGGTTTTATATAAATCCTAAAGCCAGTGTAAAATATTCTATTCCATTTTAATAATTCTGTATACCAATAAAGCCCAACCTGCTATAAGGAGCAAGCCTCCAACAGGAGTTGCGGGCGACAGAAAAGAAACAGAAAATGGCAACACACTTTTAATAGCTAGAAAATATAAAGAGCCAGAAAAAAGGAACGTTCCAAAAAGAAAAAACATAGATACTCCCTGTGCTTTTTTTGTCTCTAATCCAGGAATCAATGCTACTGCTAATAATGCCAGTGCATGATACATCTGGTAGGTCACACCCGTCTGGAAAACGGCCAATGAATCTGGGGAGATCAATGGCTTAAGACCATGGGCACCGAAAGCCCCCATTACAATTGCAAGCATTGCCAAAACGCAAGCAATTATCAGTATATTTTTATGGTATTTTATCATAGTGTATGGTACAAATTTGTACTTTCGTGAATGTCTTTAAAGCAGTATAAAGATAATTAAAACCAAATAGATGAGAAACATATTAATTATAGGCGCCGGTCGCTCTGCAACAAGTTTAATTAAGTACTTATTAGACAAAAGTGCCGCAGAAAATTTATTCTTGACCATTGGAGACATCAATGTTGAAAATGCACAAAAGCTTACCAGTGGTCATCCTAATGGGCGCGGTATTTTGTTAGATGTTTTTGATCACCAGCAGCGAAAACAGGCAGTTAAAGACAGTGACATTGTTATCTCTATGCTTCCTGCTCGTTTTCATATAGAGGTAGCTCGTGATTGTATTTCTTATGGAAAGCACCTGGTTACAGCCTCTTATATTAGTGATGATATGCAGCAACTAGATCAGGTGGCTAAAGAAAAAGGACTTGTGTTTATGAACGAGATTGGGCTAGATCCTGGCATTGATCATATGAGCGCCATGCAGGTTATAGATAGCATAAAAGACAAAGGAGGCAAAATGCTATTGTTTGAGAGTTTTACAGGAGGTCTCGTTGCTCCCCAGAGTGACAACAACCTTTGGAATTATAAATTTACCTGGAATCCTCGCAATGTCGTATTGGCAGGTCAAGGAGGTGCAGCAGAGTTTATACAAGAAGGAAAATATAAATACATACCATACAATAGGCTTTTTAGAAGAACAGAATTTATTGAAGTTGAAGGCTATGGAAAGTTTGAGGTATATGCAAATAGAAATAGCCTAAAGTATCAAAGTGTATATGGCCTTGAAGATATTCTCACCCTCTACAGAGGAACCATCCGCAAGGTTGGATTTAGCAAGGCCTGGAATATGTTTGTACATCTTGGCATGACAGATGACACCTATACCATCCCAAACTCAGAAAACTTAAGCTATCGTGAATTTGTAAACAGCTTTTTACCCTATTCACCCACAGATAGTGTTGAGCTAAAGTTAAGACATAGCCTTAAAATTGACCAAGATGATTTAATGTGGAATAAAATTGAAGTTCTTGACATTTTAAACCCAACCAAGACCCTTGGTATCAAAGATGCTACACCTGCACAAGGACTACAAAAAATACTAATGGATAGCTGGAGTTTGGCTCCAGAAGATAAGGACATGATTGTTATGTACCATAAGTTTGGCTATGAACTAGAGGGTAAAAAATACCAAATAGATAGTAAGATGGTTGCCATTGGCGATGATCAATACTACACTGCAATGGCAAAAACTGTTGGTTTGCCCGTTGCTATTGCAGCCCTTAGAATATTAAATAAAGAAATTACAACCCCTGGTGTACAATTACCGCTAAACAAAGAGGTGTATGAGCCAATTCTAAAAGAGTTGCAAGAGTTTGGCATTCACTTTACAGAAACCAAAGTACCGTATTTGGGTTACAACCCAATGAATGTGGTAGGCTAAGATTTTTTTTAAATGTGACAAGATACTTTGCTTGATTACCTTCTGCTTAGAAACATCATTATAAAATATAGCAAGGTTGCCAAAGATCCTAAAGCGGCTACTAAATAGGTTCTAGCTGCCCATTTTAAAGCATCTTTTGAGCCGGCTAATTCTTGTTGAGTTACGATGCACTCTTTTTCAAGCCAGGCCAAGGCGCGATTACTTGCGTCATACTCTACGGGTAGGGTAATGATAGAAAAAGCAGTGGTTATTGCAAATAAAACAACCCCTAATAGAAATATATTAGTGCCAAAAATAGATCCCGTACCAGAGAGCACCAGACCAATCATTATAACAATGTTTGACAACTTACTTGCAATGCCAACGGCAGGTACAATTTTACTTCTTAGGGTAAGCCAGCTATAGGCTGTGGCATGCTGCACGGCATGACCAACTTCATGAGCTGCAACAGCTGCCGCTGCCGCATTTCTCTGATTGTATACAGATTCACTTAAATTTACAGTTTTATTTTTGGGGTTATAATGATCTGTTAATTGACCACTAACACTAATTACATCTACGTCTGTAATTGAGTTATCTGCAAGCATTTTTTCGGCAATTTCTCTGCCACTCATGCCATTTTTTAACTGTATTTCAGAATAGTGTTTAAACTTGCTTTTTAATTTCTTGCTAATATAAGAACTCGCCAAAAAGATAAGTCCCGCAACGATATAATATCCCATCATAATAATTTGTAATTTTAATTATATAGTATCCTGCAAAAAGCGTGCTATTTTTTTATCCTACAATATTAATAATTTTTCCAGGCACAACAATCACCTTTTTAGGTACTCGCCCATCTAGTTGTTGTATGGTTTTTGGATTTGCCATTACAGCAGCTTCAATATCCTCTTTAGACATATCTAGTGGTAGTTCCATTTTAAAACGCATTTTACCGTTAAAAGAAATTGGGTATTCTTTACTGCTTTCTATCAAATGGCTTGGGTCAAAAACTGGAAACCCGGCCCCAGAAATACTATCTTGGTGTCCTAATTTACTCCACAACTCCTCTGCAATGTGAGGTGCATATGGTGAAATTAAAACCGTTAAAGGTTCTAGAATTTCTTTACTGTTGCACTTTTGAGCTGTAAGCTCATTTACGGCAATCATAAAAGTAGAAACCGAGGTGTTGAAACTGAAATTCTCAATATCATCTTCTACCTTTTTTATGGTTTTATGTAGCACCTTTAAAGCATCCTTACTTGCTGGAGTCTGAGAAACATTAAAAACCTCATCTGTACCTAAATGAAACAAACGCCATAGTTTTTTCAAAAAACTATGCACCCCAGAAATACCTGCAGTACTCCAAGGTTTTGCTTGTTCTAGTGGTCCTAAAAACATCTCATACATACGTAGGGTATCTGCGCCATATTGGCTGCAAATATCATCTGGATTTACCACATTATATTTTGACTTAGACATTTTTTCAATCTCACGCCCCACTTTAAAACTACCATCATCTTCTAATTCAAACTCGGCATTTTTAAACTCAACGCGCCAGTTTTTAAAAGCCTGAATATCAAGCTCATTGGAGGTATTAACAAAAGAAACATCTGTGTGTATGGGCTGTGTGGTATAGCCTTTGGTTTTACCTTTAGAAACAAATTTATTTTCTCCAGCGACTCTATATGCAAATGCACTCTCTCCCAAAATCATCCCTTGGTTGATCATTTTTTTGAAGGGTTCTTTAACTGGTACGTGCTGCAAATCATATAAAAACTTTACCCAAAATCGGCTATACAATAAATGGCCCGTACCGTGTTCACTACCTCCAATATACAAGTCAACATTTTGCCAATAATCTAGGGCCTTTTGGCTTGCAAATACCGTATCTCTGTCTGCCTTTTCCATGTATCTAAAAAAATACCAGCTACTACCAGCCCATCCTGGCATGGTGTTTAACTCCAACGGAAATACATTTTGGTTATCTATGAGATTGTTACTTACTACGGCACATTTTTGAGCATCCCAGGCCCAAATATCAGCGCGCCCTAGGGGCGGCTCTCCTGTTTCTGTAGGAAGGTATTTTTCAATCTTTGGAAGCTCGATAGGTAAGTGCTCTACGGCTATGGTTTGAGGTAAGCCGTTTTTATAATACACCGGGAAGGGTTCTCCCCAATAACGCTGTCTAGAAAACACCGCATCACGAAGCCTATAATTTGTCTTGCCTGCACCAGCGCCTATTTTTTCTAACTCATAAATAGCAAGCTTTACCGCTTTTTTATAAGATAAGCCATCTAAAAAATCACTGTTAGTAATTACGGCCGTGTCTTTATCTATAAAGGCACACTCGCTGATATCTGCATTTTGAAAAACATTAGGGATGGGCAAATCAAAATGTTTGGCAAAATCATAATCTCTTTGATCTCCGCAGGGTACAGCCATGACAGCTCCTGTCCCATAGCCTGCCAAAACATAGTCTCCAATCCAAATTTGGATAGGTTGTTTTGAAAATGGGTGCTGGGCATATGCTCCTGTAAAAACGCCACTTATGGTTTTTACATCTGCCATACGCTCACGCTCACTTCTTTTTGCTGTGGCCTTTACATAAGCATCAACGGCTTGTTTTTGATCTGGCGTGGTAAGTGTATCCACCAACTCATGCTCTGGGGCCAAAGTCATAAAGCTTACACCAAATATGGTGTCTGGCCGTGTGGTAAATACCGGTATTTTTGCGTCGTGCCCGTTTACATTAAAAACAACTGTAGCACCTACAGATTTTCCAATCCAATTGCGCTGTGTTTCTTTAATAGATTCACTCCACTGCAAAGTGTCTAGATCTTGTAACAGGCGTTCTGCGTATGCAGAAATACGCATGCTCCATTGCTTCATTTTTTTGCGGACCACGGCATAACCTCCTCTTTCACTTACACCATTTACTATTTCATCATTGGCCAACACGGTTCCTAGCTCTGCACACCAATTTACTTCGGTTTCTGCCAAGTAGGTTAATCGGTACCCTAAAAGTATTTGCTGTTGTGTTTCATAAGAAAATCCAGCCCATTGGTTTGCTGTAAATAGTGCAATCTCATCATCGCATACAGCCTTAACATTTGCGTTTCCATCTTTTTTGAAAATAGCAACTAAGGAAGAAATACTGCGCGCTTTGTCACTGGTTTTACAATACCAGCTGTCAAAGAGTTTGGTGAAAATCCATTGCGTCCACTTGTAGTATGCTGGATTTGAGGTACGCACCTCTCTGCTCCAATCATAAGAAAAACCGATGTTATCTAACTGTTTTCTGTATCCTGTAATGGTATTTGATTGATTATCTATCCCGCCCTCTATATTTACTTGTGTGGTCTGCGCTGGATGCTGTCCTGTTTGAATGGCATACTGCTCTGCGGGCAACCCAAAAGAATCATAGCCCTGGGGATGTAGTACATTAAACCCTTTATGGCGTTTGTATCTTGCATAGACATCGCTGGCAATATATCCTAGAGGGTGACCAACATGCAATCCAGCACCAGAGGGGTAAGGGAACATATCAAGTACATAGTACTTTGGCTTTTGACTTTCATTAGATGCATGGAAGGTTCCGTTATCTGCCCAATGCTTTTGCCATTTGGCTTCAATTTCATTAAAATGATACTTGCTCATCGATCCTGAGTTTATTATTAACAAATTTACATCTATTGTCCGAATTGCTCAAGATACCAAGGCCAAAACTTGAAATACAAATTAAAGCCAAGCAATGCTTAAAAACAGTAAAGTCATGCCTTGTGTTTCAATGAATTTCGTATTTTTACTGCACAACAAATACGTTCAATTCTAGTTATACCTCTATGGCATCCTCTTTTGAAACATTTCAGAAACGTAGATTAATTTCATCCTATTTTTCGGTAGTTCTGAGCATCTCTTTAGTATTATTTTTACTAGGGCTTCTCGGGCTATTGGTATTAAATAGCCAAAAGGCTGGTGACTATTTCAAGGAACAAATTCCTCTTGTGGTGTTTTTAAAAGACAGTGCCAAAGAAGCAGAAATAACTCAACTAAAACAAAGTCTAGCCCTAGCAGATTTTACAAAAGAAGCAATCTACGTTACAAAAGAGCAGGCAGCACAGCAGCACAGCGCTACCATTGGCGAAGATTTTATGGAGTACCTTGGTGACAACCCATTACAAAACAGTATCGATGTGCGTTTACTGGCAAAATTTGTTACACCGCAAAAAATTGAAGCCATTGTAACACAACTTAAAAACAAAGATTTTATAGATGATGTAGTCTACGACAAACCCCTAATAGAAAAACTCACAGATAATATTACCAAAATTAGCTTCTGGGTTATGGTTACTGCAGGGGTATTTTTAATCATTGCCATACTTTTAATTAACAGTTCTATAAGGTTGTCTGTCTATTCAAAGAGATTTACCATAAAAACCATGCAAATGGTAGGGGCTACAAAACGCTTTATTAGGCTGCCTTTTATCTTAAGGAGTTTACGCCTTGGTGCTATTGGGGCCTTTTTGGCCATCTGGGGCATGGCAGGTGTGATGTACTACAGTGACAAAAGCTTTCCAGATCTTGAACTATTGAGTGACAAAATAATGCTAGGGAGCTTGTTTGGGTTTGTGTTTTTGATGGGTTTATTCATTTCATGGATAAGTACTTATTTTGCTACACAGCGCTTTTTAAATTTAAAAACCGATGAGCTATATTACTAAAGCTATTGGAGTTATTTAATATTTGTAGGACTCGCTTTAAAAGCAACCATATTTCACAATTAGGTTTGGGTGATGAAATAATTTTCACAGAATTTTAATTCCCTACCTTTGTTATTAATTTAGATAACCTTTAAATATTACCCTACTCTTTAGACACTATTATGGGAGAAAAAAAACGAAAACAAATCGCCAAAGCGGATTTTATTTTTGAACGTAAAAATTATATTTTTATGGCAATAGGAGCTGGGCTAATTGCCTTAGGCTTTATATTAATGTCTGGAGGAGGAAGTAATGACCCTGCAGTATTTAATCCTGAAATTTACAACTGGAGACGCATCCGTCTTGCACCTGCACTTATTTTGATTGGCTTTGGAGTTGAGGTGTATGCCATTTTACTAGATACTAGAAAAAAGAAATAAATGGACGTAATAGATGCTATTATTCTTGGAATAATCCAAGGCTTTACAGAATTTTTACCTGTTTCTTCAAGTGGTCACCTAGAACTGGGAAAGGCTATTTTAGGAGACAACACTATCCCAGAGGAAAGTCTTCTTTTTACAGTAATACTTCACTTTGCAACAGCTTTAAGCACCATAGTGGTTTTTAGAAAAGACATTATTGAAATTAGTACTTCGCTATTACAATTTTCTTGGAACGAAGAGACACAATTTGTGTCAAAAATTATAATTTCTATGCTCCCTGCCGTAGTGGTGGGATTGCTTTTTGAAGAAGAATTAGAATCCTTTTTTGGAGGTAACATAGCCTTTGTAGGATTTATGCTACTCGTTACTGCGCTGCTTTTGTGGTTGGCAGATAGATCGAAAAACACCGGTAAACCAGTTACGTTTAAAAATGCCCTTATTATTGGACTATCTCAGGCGGCAGCTATGCTGCCTGGCATCTCTAGAAGTGGAGCTACCATCTCTTGCTCTGTACTTCTGGGTAATGATAAAAGTAAAGCGGCGCGATTCTCTTTTTTAATGGTAATTCCGTTAATCTTTGGAAAAATTGCCAAAGATATACTGGGCGGAAAACTAACCACAGAGGCCACCAACTTTACCACACTAGGTATTGGTTTTATCGCGGCCTTTATAAGTGGCCTTGTTGCTTGCACCTGGATGATTAAACTTGTGAAAAAAAGTAAACTGTCTTACTTTTCTATCTATTGTGTGTTGGTAGGGCTCCTTGCCATTGGTTTTGGTTTATACAGTTAAATACAAAACATGGATCTAGGCAAACTACAACAACAAGATTACCAAACAGGACAAGTACTTTTAATAGACAAGCCCCTCGGCTGGACTTCCTTTCAAGTAGTAAACAAATTAAGATGGCTTATACGCAGAGGTTTTGATATCAAAAAAATAAAAGTTGGCCATGCCGGGACACTAGACCCTTTGGCTAGTGGATTACTAATTCTGTGCACTGGTAAATTCACCAAAAAAATAGAAAAATACCAGGCACTACATAAAGAGTATACAGGTACTATTACTCTTGGGGGTACAACACCAAGTCATGATCTGGAAACAGACATTGACCAAAGGTTTGATATTGCTGGTATTACACAAGAAGCTATTAATAAGGCTCGTGAGCAATTTGTGGGTGAACTAATGCAACAACCACCTATTTTTTCTGCCTTAAAAAAAGAGGGAAAACGCTTGTATGAATATGCCCGAGCTGGAGAAACAGTAAAAATACCAAAGCGTAGGGTACATATCTCTATTTTTGAAATTACCGGTATTAATCTCCCTGATGTGCATTTTAGAGTGGCCTGTAGCAAGGGAACGTATATAAGGTCTTTGGCACATGATTTTGGAAAAGCCCTAAACAATGGGGGGCACCTATCTGTATTACGCCGCACAAAAATTGGTGAATTTGATGTTAAAAACGCACATACCATAGAAGCGGTAATCGCACACTTTGATGGCTCTGTAGGGTCGTAAAATTAGATGAATACCCGTGTAATATCTTCAATAATATTTTGCCCTTTATCTTTGGTATACCAAATTTGCAAGTCTTTTTTAAACTCTGGGCTAAGGCAACCATTGGCCGCTTTATAAGCGGCTACCATTTTTGTAGCCTCGCTAGGTCTGGGACCCCATTCCCCAATAATAACTCCAGAGACCTCGTCTGCAGCAATTAACTTTGGGATAGCCATGGTGTCGTTGGTTAGAAAATATTCCATAAGTTGTTTGTGCTGGTCTCGTAGTGCTATTTTTAAGGTAAGGTGAGGCACTAAAAGAGCAATTTTATTAAGCACTGGCAATGATTGTGCGGCGTCACCACACCAACTCTCTGTGAGCACCAGCCAAGTAACTTTTCTTTGATAATTAGAAAAAAAAGCTTGATGAGTTTCTGAAATTTTTGTGGTTTTATCCAAGCGCTTCATTCTTGCGTGGTTGAGCTTGGTGTAATTAATAAGAGCATCTGTTTGATTTGGCCCTGTGGTAGTTTTGGATGTTACGTGGGTAGATACTACTTCTCTATACTCTTTATAGCTAGTACCTGCTGCTAAGGCATTGCTTACTAATACTTTTTTTGTATACATCTGTTTCAATACGTTTATAAATAAACTGTGGTTGTAAACTTACTACCATTAATAATTCAAAAAAAATAATCAATCCCTTTTAACTAAAGTCTTAAAAAAAGATTATTGTGTTACCAAAAATGTGTAGTTTTAGGTATTGCAAATAAATTGAATATTCAACAATCTCTTAACTAAAACTTTAACATCATGAAAAAAAATTATTTTACAATCGTATTTGTTTTCTGCTTTGCTTTTATGGGTATCGCACAGAACACAGTTACTGTAGATGCAAGTGCAGACCAACTTGGCTATGCAGCTGTTTTCAACTTCGATGGTAGTCTCGCCTTTGGAGAACCTTGGGGAGTTCCAGAACTACAAACCATAGTGGATCCTGCAAATAATACTATGAGTTTGCATCCTAATTTCAACACCTACGGTGATAATCCAACTGATCCATTTTGGGTAAATCAAACATCATTGCTTGGAAATAAATTCATGCGCATGGAAACCTATGTTCAGAGCACCGAGTTAGTTGGTAGTCCACTTACCTTTGAAGGTACTGTACAGGAAAACACACTTCAAGATAGTGGATATGTTGTATTTAATGTAAATAATGGGCCGCTACTAGGGCAACACCAATCAGTACCTGCAGGTTTTGGAGGAGCATTTACAACTGATGGGGTAACTGAAGATTTAGTGCTTTTACTTGATGAGGGAAGTGATCCAGATCCCAACGATGGCTGTGAGCCAGTTACTAATTCTGGTGATTTAGCAGGAAAAATTGCAGTAATTAGAAGAGGAGTATGTGAATTTGGCTTTAAAGCATTGGTAGCACAAAATGCGGGTGCTATTGCGGTTGTTGTAATTAATAATGTTGAAGGTCCTCCTATTTTAATGGGGGGTGGTGATTTTGGAGATCAAGTGACTATTCCTGTACTAATGGTTTCTGATGTAACTGGTGCAGCGATTGTTGCAGAATTAGACGCTGGCAATACAGTTAATTCAACAATGTTTTTTACAAATTATAATATGTATGCATTTATTAAGGTTTTTAATAGTGACTTTTCTGTTCTCAAAGATGTATACGCACCTTTAGAAGATGCTGGTACTGATTTCTCTTTTACCTTTGACGATGTCGGAGATGAAGATGCTTTTGTTCAGTATGGTTTTGGAGTAGCAGGAATAAATGCAAACCCTGCAGATGAGGCTTCTTTAGGAAGCGTTGTTGTAACAAGCAATACATTATCGGTTAGCGACTTTACTACTATTAATGTTTCGCTTTTCCCAAACCCAACAACTCATAATATAAATATCCAGTCAGATAAGCAAATTACAGATATTGCAATTTACAACACACTTGGGCAAGTTGTAAAGAATGCCTCTCCACAGGCAACTAACTTCTCTGTTGAAACATCTAATTTAAATACGGGTGTTTATTTTGTAACCTTAAAAGCAAACTCAACAAGCAAAACAATAAAGTTTATCAAACAATAAAATAGTTGCATTGTATTTTAAAAAAGGTAATTACTCTAATGCATTAGAGTAATTACCTTTTTTTGTACACCAATTTGATGTTTTTAAAATTACCTGTTTTATAGGGTAAGGTTTTTGTTGGCATTTGTCTTTTCAACTTCAGTAGTTTGAGATATTGCAGTGCTACTAAAATTAATAAAAAGAAATTAATAAGTTTTCTCGTAATTTATATTTTCATTAATGGGGTTTTACAGCTTTATAATTTTCTTGGTAGTGCTTCCAAAGGACCCTGTAAAGGTCGCAAATAATGCGCCGCTCCAACTATCTTTTAACTCAAGTGTAAGGGTCCCGTTTGCTTGAGTTACTTGCTTGTTGTAAAGGATTTGACCAAGGATGTTGGTAATTGTTACTCTAAGGGGTCCTGCTACACCTTTAAATTTAAAACTAACGCTTTCCCTAGCCGGGTTTGGAAAGGGTCCAGTGATGTTCTTTACCTCAAAATCTTGGGTGCCTAACTCACCTACTTGGATCGTCCAAAAGCCATCTGGGGCAACAATAGGTCTAGTTAGAGTTTTTCCAGAAGTTGCCTGGGCCCATATATAATACTCAATATTAGTTGTTTGCACCGTAATATTTGAACTCCATATATTATTACTGGTTAAACTCATAGCTGCTTGTTGGTAGGTAGTAGCGCCTACTTCTCTGTAAAAAACAGAAGCATTTGCAATGCCGCTATTGTGTTTAATGCTTGCCTCTATAGCTAGGCTCGTGTTTTCTGGGGCATTAGGTATGGCTTGATGAACAATCCAAAGGGGGTCTTCAACACCAATAGAATGGGTGATGCAGTGAATAGCACCCAAAGAAGAAATTAAATTCTCTCCTTGATTATCTACATCTATACCAACTACATTATATCCTGGCATTAAATCACGCCACTGGGCTAGTGCGGGGTTGTCTACACTTGGCCGGTAGGTTGGTACTAATATTGTTTTATTAACAAACACTGCATTGGTATAGGTTCTGTAATATCCTCCACTGTCTGGGTAATTACCACTGGTGCTTGGCGGCGCATCAATCCAGTTTACCTTATAAGGAGTCCCAAAGGCAGAAACCTCATTGTCTAGAACCTCTTGAATATTTGCTTCTATCTGAGGGCCGTCTGCAACCCCTTGTGGATATCTGCTCACCAAAAGAGTTTGCTCATCGATAAGTTTCATGTGCATATCAATGTGGTTGATTACATCATAGGGGAGAGCCTGCATTTTTATATAATTTTGGATACCCATATAATTTTCCATGATTTGGTCTATTTGTGCTTCTGTTTTGGCAGAGACATTATAAGGATTTCCTGGCTCGTTTTCTTCTAGTATTAGCTCAGAGGCAAAGGCATTTCCCAAACCATCACTCATGTAGTTTCCGCCTGTATTTACTAAATCATTAGGAGCCGTATCAGTTACATACAGTGGAATATCAAAAAGTATCGCATGGCCAAAGGGCACTGTATCATCATTGGGTCTGGGTCTATTGTATATCCAATCTGTAAGTGCTCTGTCTCCAACTTCATTTTCATAAATTGTATTTCCGGCATAATCACGTATCCAGATGCTATCCCAATCTCTATCCATAAATATAACATTGGTTAAATCTATTCCTGCATTAGTTAATGTGTTTGCAACAGCGTTTTGATTTTGAGTTGTGATAACAACCTTACATTCTTGAACTCCAGCAGCAACAATTTGAGTTAAAATACCATCATAGTTTGCCTGCCAAGTAATGACTAAATATTCTATTTCTTCCCACTCTGCAGCCGCCCTAACAGGAACACTTGGAGGAGGCGTCATGGTATATTTTGCGAACTGATAGTCTGAAATTATTTGTTTTTCAGTTTCAGTTAACCCCTTTGGCAACTGTGCACTTACAAGTGTGGTTGCCAAGAGTATGCCTAGAACTATATACCTGTGTAAAAGTATTTTCATAAGATATTTTTTATAAAAGTCTGAAACTTTTGTCAATTTCAGTGGCAGTAAGGATATTTATGTGAGATTTAAAATCCTAAACCCACATGATTAAGAAAGATAAGATAGAAATAATGCTCTATCTATCTCTCTGGCTCCTAAACTCTCTAGATGATTGGTATATACCTGACAGTCTATCAAGGTGTAGTTTTGTGTAATACACCAAGCTACCAAATGAGCAAAAGCAATTTTTGAAGCGTCTGTTTTTATGCTAAACATGCTCTCGCCACTAAATAGTTTATTATCAGGTAAATCTACCCCATATAGCCCCCCAACCAGTATATCTGCCTCCCAGACCTCAACAGATATTGCGCTGTTTTGACGGTGCAGCTCCAAATAAGTTTGTTTCATTTGCTGGCTAATCCAGGTACCCTGTTGCCCCTCTCGTTGTACCCGGGCACAGCCATCTATCACAGCCTCAAAAGCGGTGTTAAAAGTGACCCTGTAGGAAGTTGTACGCAATGTTTTTTTTAGTGATTTTGAAAGTTTAAACTCTTTTGGAAATAACACCATTCTGGGGTCTGGACTCCACCAAAGTATGGGCTCATCCTCAGAAAACCATGGAAATATACCGTGTTTGTATGCCAACAATACGCGCCTTGGAGATAAATCACCGCCAAGGGCTACAATGCCGTTGAGGTCTGCGGAGTCTGGATCTGGAAACCAATGTGTATGATCAAGTACATGCATCATACCAGCAAAAGCCCGATTATATAAACAACAATGCCAAGAAGCATCAATAAAAGAGTGTAGGGTAAAATCTCTCTGGCTTTGAGTTTTGTAATTCCTAACAGAGGTAATGCCCAAAAAGGTTGCAACATATTTGTGATTTGATCTCCGTAAGACAAGGCCATAATGGCTTTTGGCAAGCCAACCCCTAATTTTAGTGCAGATTCTATAACAATAGGACCCTGTATGGCCCATTGCCCTCCACCACTTGGCACAAATATATTAACTAGTCCCGCGCTTATAAAAGTAAAAATTGGGAGGGTTTGAGTGGTGGAGATAGATACAAAAAAGTCTGAAATATCAACCACCATACCACTTTCTCTCATAATACCCATAATACCAAAATACAGCGGAAATTGAATTAAAATCCCCGTTGCTCCTTTAATGGCTTCTTCTAGGGCATTAAGAAAATTTTTAAAATTTTTGTGGAGCAAAAAAGCCAAGCCCAACATAAAAAAGTTCAACAAATTTGGAGTAATGGAGAGCCCGGCTAAAGCTCCCCAATACCGGTATAAGAAAGCTGCCAAAACCAAAAGGCCAAAACCAATACCCAAGATATTAGATTGGTCTAGTTTTTCTGCGCCCCTTAGGGGTGTTTTGGTTGAAATATCAGGACTGTAAATTGGCAAATTGGTTGGTGTTGTAGGTGCTCTTTTTGCAATAAAAAACAAAAGAGTTGGAACCAAGACAAGTAAAATAGTAAATAGACACAAGTTAAAGGTGCTCAACACCGTTTGGTCAAAGGCAATACTATCTGGGAGTTGGGCCATTAAAGTTGGATTACTAAAGCCAGACATTATGCTAGCTATATGGCCATTCTCCGCAACTTTTAAGGGTGCAGAACCACTAATACCTCCATGCCAAATCATAAGCCCTACATATCCAGAGGCGCCCACCAAAGGGTAATTAATTGCAAAGCCTCTGTTTTGAGCAGACTCTGCAACTTTTCTAGCCATAATTGCACCAAAAATGAGTCCTAAACCCCAATTAAAAAAAGAAACAATCATGGTAGTTACGCTTACCAAAACAACAGCACTTGCCGTAGAATGAACAAATTGAGTGAGTTTTCCAATAAGAGTGTTTAACGGGCTGCTTAAAACCAAAATATGCCCTAACACCAAAATAAGCATCATTTGGTAGGCAAATACCAGTAAGTCATTGTTCCAAATTCCTTTTTCCCAGTAAGATAAAATAGTAAGTAAATGGTTTTGTTCACCAACAGGACTTGTAAAGAAAAAAGCCAGAAAAATCGTAAGAAGTGTTAACAGCACTGCAATAGCAAAAGGAGATGGCAGCACTTTTTTAAATATATTTTCTATTGATCGTGTAATAGACATGTCGTAAAAATAAACAAATTTAACACCACAACTACAGCGTTTTATGGAACTTTACACACACAAAACGCCCAGAAGTTGAAACCTCTGGGCGCTTATAACATGAGTTTTAATCTCTAAAAAGGAAGGTCGTCATTGTCTTCCTGGTTTACATTACTTGCTGGCTCAAATGCATCTGCAGGGGGCATTGGTGGCATTGGTGGTGCTCCCGCTGCTGCATTTGGAGCTCCTTCGATTCTCCAACCTTGTATAGAATTGAAATATTTTGTGACATTGGTTTTTGGATCTAACCATTCACGTCCTCTTAGGTTGATGCTTACTTTTACATCTTGTCCCGGTGCGTAGCTATTCAATAATTCTGTTTTGTCTTGTACAAACTCAATCATGATGTGCTGAGGGTACTGCTCTTCTGTGGTTATTACTAACTCTCTTTTTCTAAAACCGTTGCTGCCAAAAGTTTGAGTTTCTCCGACTAGTTTTACTTTTCCTTCTACTTCCATAGTGTTAAATTTCCATCATACGCTTTTATTTTTTACGTTAATGGCCATCTTTAAAAATTAATATATCGTTTTAAGTATTTGGTTTCCCTTCAGAAATAATTGTTTTGTTTATTTTTTTATAAGTAGCTCCCAAGCACCTTGTATATCATCCAAAGCTAATCGTTTTTGAGCCCTTTGTGCTGCGTGCTGTTCAACATTTACTATAGCCTTTGCGCCCTTTGGCAATACTTCAACATTTGCTAACATTGCCAGATCATTTCCTGTTAGAAATTTGCTTGTACAAACAGCCTTAGGCAATTGGTCAAAACCAACACCTAGAGTAGATAGCGGTTTAGGAACTTCAAACATCCCTTGTTTTGCTCTTCCGTACCAATTACCTCCCATTCTTGAAACGGCATCCAGTTTTACGGGATCTATGTTGCCATCTGCATCCAAAATAGCTTCATTGATATGCATTTTAAGTACTTCACAGATCACTAGGTTTCCTGCTCCCCCTTCTGTTCCTAAAGAAACTACCTCATTTACCCTGCACTCAAACTGCACCGGAGACTCAGCCACTCTAGGAGGCTTAATGGTTTGTGAGGCCAAGGGAGTTAACCCTGCTTTCTCAAACTCATTGACCCCTTTACCGTACTCTGTGCTGGAGAGAGACATTTGTTGTACTATATCATAATTTACAATATTTATGACCACCTCTTTTACTTGCAGTACATTTTCATAGGTGTGCTTCGTGGTATTATCACGACCACGCCTTGCAGGAGAAAATATCATGATAGGCGGGTTTGCACTAAAGACATTAAAAAAGCTGAAAGGAGATAGATTCACATTACCATCAACATCAATGGTACTGGCAAAGGCAATAGGCCTTGGTGTAACCGCTCCTAACATATAGCCGTGCAACGCTGCTGTACTTAGTGCTTTTGGATCAATGGTTTTCATAACTACAAAGATAGCAATTACACTAGGGTGTAAAAATATGCTTGTACAATAATATTAACATAATTACATTATATTTATCACAACTTAATGTAGTTCTTCATGCAGCAAAATACATCTATCGTTCGTTGGGTTTTTATAGTGTCTACTGCTATTATTGTAGGGCTTATTTTATGGAATACCCTTGCTTTTTTTAACGAATTAAAAGAAAATGAACGTCAAAAAATGCAAATTTTTGCAGAGGCATTTAAAGAAGTTTCATCATCTACAATACTTATAAACGCTAATATTAGTAAAATTTCAACAGAGGCAATACGCCTCAATAGCACTACACCCATGATTAGCTTTAGTCATGCAGATAGTATGTATAACAGCAAAAACATTGATGAGCGTATTTTAAAATCTCCTAGTAAAAGAGATGCGCTCATCAAAGAATTTAAATCTGAATACAAACCACTTGAGCTAAAATATGATGGCAAAATATTTCAGACTGTATACTTTGGCAACTCTCCACTAATTAATAAATTAAAATACTATCCCGCCATACTTATTGTGATACTGATGCTTTTTGTAACGGTAATATATTACTTTAACGAAACAGCAAAATCTTCTATACAAAATAAATTGTGGGCAGGTATGGCCAAAGAAACAGCGCATCAAATAGGAACGCCCCTATCCTCTTTGGTTGGCTGGACAGAAATATTACGCAGCGAAAACGTAAACCCAGAGTATATTCTAGAAATGGAAAAAGACATTAAACGCCTGGAAACCATTACCGATCGTTTTTCTAAAGTGGGCTCAAAACCAAAACTAGCAAAAGCAGATATTGTCTCAGAAACAATTTTGGCCTATGATTATTTAAAAAGCAGAAGTTCTAAACTCATACATTTTAAGATAAGCACGCCAACCAAACCCATCTATGTACAATTAAACTCCCAATTGTTTGGCTGGACTATAGAAAACCTTGTTAAAAATGGGATTGATGCTATGAGAGGAAAGGGAGATATAGAAGTTATTGTAGAAACGAGTCATAAAAACGCGCTCATTTACATCTCAGATACCGGAAAAGGAATCCCTAAGAGATATCACAAAAGAATCTTCACAACTGGCTTTACTTCTAAAAAAAGAGGATGGGGTCTTGGGCTCTCACTGGCAAAGCGAATTGTTCATGAATACCATAGTGGAAACATTAGAGTTTTAAAGAGCACACAAGATAAAGGTACTACCTTTGTAATATCACTTCCGCTTATAGATAACGCATGATCACCACACACGCACTTCACTCCGCCCGTTTAAAAAATAATTGCCCAATATGTTTTGCAAATGATGGCCTTGAGTTTTCTTTCACCCAAGAACAAATCACTAAAAAACTCTTTACTAGGGCAGAGAAAAGTATTTCAGAAAAACTGTATTGCCATGGCTGTAAAAACACCATCTATCCTGTAAACTGGAATGATGATATTGAGAGGGTGTACAGATATCATAAAAAACAAGCAAAACCCAAGCAGACATCTGTTAAATTCACAAAACTTGGATACCTACTAGTGGTGGGAACTTTACTAGGTGTCACACTTATTACACTTGTATTTTATTACAACACGATAGGGCTATACTAGATTGTTTGCGACCTCTTTAGCGAGAGCATTAAGCTCCCCCTCACTTTGGGTTACCTTATGCTGAAACGTCATCTGTTTCATGTCATTTAAGGGTATTAAATGCACATGCACATGAGGCACTTCAAGGCCAATAACACTCACTCCAACACGTTTACAGGGCACTGTTTTTTCAAGGGCTATTGCC
>Ga0209532_1000367_pt1 | contig 39068 bp, 36 predicted proteins | sample COG_02_FD_184746 | JGI IMG/M metagenome (GOLD analysis project Ga0209532, IMG submission 184746) | Pelagic Microbial community sample from North Sea - COGITO 998_met_02 (SPAdes) (version 2) | ecosystem: Environmental > Aquatic > Marine > Neritic zone/Coastal water | place: Helgoland, sampling... | reverse complement strand
GAATTCCACCAAGGCATTTCTCTGCTCAGCTCTCTTATAGGTGCTGTCGGAGTTGAAGACCTTTTGGATGAAATTTTCTCAAGTTTTTGCCTTGGAAAATAGGTTTTACCAATTATCAATGAATTGTCCTGTTTTGATTAATGTTTAAGGATTTGCATAAACACCGACAGTCTATAAATAGAATGCCGGCGCGATACAGACTGTGTTTGCTAAGTAGAATTGAAAGTTTCAACGCCACATGCGCAGATGTTTCACGTGAAACAAACGGCTAAAGTTTCATATTTCATTGGACCAACACTAAAGCTGTATGAAATTCCCCTCTTTCCCTTGATCAATGAATCGACGTATAAGAGCCGAACAAAGAACAGGAATGTTTCACGTGAAACACTATGATGTAATCGTAATTGGTGGCGGACACGCAGGCGCTGACGCAGCACAGGCCGCATGGCGAGCGGGTGCGCGCACAGCATTAATTACCCACCGCCTTGAAACGATCGGCGAAATGTCCTGTAATCCTGCAATTGGTGGTCTTGGGAAGGGTCACTTGGTTCGCGAAGTCGACGCTCTTGACGGCGTCATGGGCCGTGTGGCAGATCAATCCGGCATACAATTTCGCTTACTTAACCGACGCAAAGGTCCAGCTGTTCAGGGCCCCCGCACCCAAGCAGACCGCGCTCTTTATCGCGCTGCCATGCAGGCAGAGTTTAAAAGCCGTGATGGATTAGACGTAATAGAGGCAGAAGTCTCCGATTTGATAATGGATGGCCAAACCGTTCAGGGTGTAATTTTACCAGACAACAGCGAGATAACTGCTCACAGCGTTGTTTTGACCACAGGAACATTCTTGCGTGGCCTGATCCATATCGGGGACATCAGCAAACCAGGCGGCCGCATGGGTGATAAGCCAGCAGTTCCGTTAGCGGAACGCCTCGACAGTTTCGGCCTGCCGCTAGGCCGCTTAAAAACGGGTACACCTCCACGTTTGGATGGTCGCACTATTAACTGGGACATTTTGGAAACCCAACCGGCAGACGAAGATCCAACGCTCTTCTCGTTTATGTCTACAAAATCTGTGATTCCACGCCAAATTGAATGCGGAATCACGCATACAAACGTAAAAACGCACGAAATTATCGAAAAAAACTTATCTCGTTCCGCAATGTATGGCGGGCACATCGACGGTGTCGGTCCGCGCTACTGTCCGTCCATCGAAGACAAGGTTGTGCGCTTCGCTGACAAGGACAGCCATCAAGTTTTCTTAGAGCCGGAAGGCCTAACTGACCACACAGTCTATCCCAACGGGATCTCAACCAGCCTTCCAGAGGATGTACAACATGATTACGTTCATTCAATGGTGGGCCTTGAGAATGTAAAAATTCTGCAACCGGGTTACGCCATTGAATATGACTACGTAGACCCACGCGCGCTGCGTCATACTTTAGAACTGAAAGACATAAATGGACTATATCTAGCGGGCCAAATCAACGGAACTACAGGATATGAGGAAGCAGCGGCCCAAGGTCTCGTTGCCGGATTAAATGCGGCATTGGCTGCAAAGGCTAAAGAGCCAGTAATTTTTGACCGCGCGACAGCCTATATTGGCGTAATGATAGATGATCTAGTGACTCGCGGTGTCAGCGAACCATACCGCATGTTCACCAGCCGCGCTGAGTATCGCTTGTCGCTACGTGCTGACAACGCAGATCAGCGGCTTACCCCGCTCGGTCTCGCATGTGGAATTGTCGGGCCGGAGCGTGAACGGGCCTTTGCTGACAAAATGGAGCGACTTTCAATTGCGGCCAATACGCTAAGTGAGCTAAAGATCACGCCAACCGACGCCAAAAAGGCTGGAATTTCCATTAAGCAAGACGGCGTACGCCGTTCAGCCATGGATTTGCTGTCATTCAAGGATGTCACCACCGCGACTTTGGCGGGAATTTGGCCGGATCTGGCGGAAATCGATACCGAAACACGCGAACAGCTTGAAAAAGATGCGATTTATGTCAATTATATAGACCGACAACAAAACGCAGTTAGCGCAATGCGCAAAGACGAAAAATTGGAAATTCCAGATGGATTCAGCTTTGTAGGAATTTCTGGTCTTTCCAATGAGTTACAACAAAAATTGATTCTCGCGCGGCCCGCCACATTAGCACAGGCTGGGCGCCTCGAAGGTATGACGCCTGCTGCCTTGGCGCTGATCCTAACAACAATCCGCCGCACAGAAGCGAAAAAACAAGCATGAACGAACAAGACGCAAAAAAGAAAATTGAAACCCTGTGTGATGTTTCACGTGAAACAATGGACCGTTTACAATTATATGCGGATTTACTAGAAAAATGGAATCCAAAGATAAACCTAGTGTCGAAAAGCACTCTTCCGGAGAAATGGCAGCGCCACTTTCTTGATTCGGCCCAAGTTTGGCCCCACATATCAACAGAAACACGCAAGCTCGTTGATATTGGGTCTGGCGCAGGTTTCGCAGGCTTAGTTCTAGCGATAATAGCGATGGAAAAACGCCCAGAGCTGTCCATAATATTGATCGAGAGCGATTCCCGTAAGTGTGCATTCATGCGAAATACTGCGCGTGAGGTTGGCCTTGATATTGAAATCCAAACAATTCGCATTGAAACTGCTAAAATTATGGATGCCGATTTGTTGACTGCGCGAGCATTGGCTAGCATACAGCAGTTATTGGCCTATTCAGAGAATATATTGTCTCCAACTGGTTCTTGTTTGTTTTTGAAAGGCGAAGCATGTGCTATTGAAGTAGCTGAGGCGAAGGAATCGTGGAATTTCACGGCCACCGAAACAAACAGCCTGACCCATCCGACGGGGAAGCTGCTGAAATTAACAGGGATTAGCCGTGTCAGTTAAGCATAAACGTATTGTATCAATCGCCAACCAAAAAGGCGGTGTCGGGAAAACGACCACGGCCATCAATATGGCGGCGGCTATTGCCCAAAAAGGTAACAAAACCCTACTAATAGACCTCGATCCTCAGGGAAACGCATCAACAGGTTTGGGCGTTCTTCCTGATGATCGTGGAGTAACGACATACGATGTCTTGGTTGATGGTGCGAATATCTCAGACGCTGCAATGGCGACGAACGTAAAAAACCTGTCTCTCTTGCCCGCGAATACAGATCTTAGTTCTGCCGACGTACAAATGATGAAGGATGCAAACCGTCTAACCCGCCTTCGCAAAGCGCTTAATAACGTTGAGGGGTACAAATATATATTCATCGATTGTCCGCCATCGCTAAATTTGCTGACTTTAAACGCCTTTGCGGCCAGTGATTCCGTTTTGGTACCGTTGCAGTCCGAATTTTATGCCCTAGAGGGCCTGTCACAATTGATGTTAACCGTCAAAGAGGTCCGAGAGACGCTTGGATCAAGCCTTTTCATCGATGGCGTTGTCCTAACAATGTTTGATCGCCGTAATAAACTGGCTCAACATGTTGAAATGGACGTGCGTGGAAACTTGGGCGATTTGGTATACGAAACAATTATCCCGCGCAGCGTTCGTTTGTCAGAAGCACCTTCATACGGAGAAACCGTCTTGCAATATGACGCCGCAGGTCTTGGGGCTCAAGCATATTTATCGCTAGGCGCAGAGTTCCTTCGCCGTGATAAAAATAGATAAAGATAGTATAGCTAACATATTAGAAAGTAACAAAAATGGCAAAAAAGAAAGAGCGCAAAGGATTGGGCCGAGGATTATCTGCATTGATGGCTGACATTGACAGCGGACCTGTGGTGGAAACACCGGTAACACCGCGCCCAAGCGACACAGTTTTGCCAATCGAAAAAATATCTGCCAACCCAGATCAGCCTCGCCGAGACTTTAAGCAAGAAGATTTGGATGAATTGGCTGCGTCCATTGCGGGACGCGGAATTATTCAACCAATTATTGTTCGGCCCGCCCCCAATAAGGATGGATTCTATCAAATTGTGGCCGGGGAACGCCGCTGGCGCGCCGCGCAACAAGCGAATTTACACGAAGTTCCCGTTCTTATCCGTGATTTTGATGATGAACAGCTACTAGAGGTCGCAATCATTGAAAATGTTCAGCGCGCCGATTTAAATGCAGTTGAAGAAGCGCTTGGCTATCGTGCTTTGATGGATCGCTTTGGACACACCCAAGAACAAGTATCCTCTGCTTTGGGTAAAAGCAGGAGCTATATCGCGAATATCTTGCGTTTGCTAAACCTCCCGACCGAAGTTCAGCAATATGTTCGCCAAGGTGACCTCTCTGTTGGGCATGCACGTACACTGATTGGAAATGAAAACGCCCACGCCTTGGCAAATGCAATGATAAAGGGAAATCTATCAGTCAGAGAGGCAGAAAAGCTTGTAAAACAAGGGCTTAATCTCAAGAACAACAAACTCATCGCGGTTTCCAAGGATGCCGATACCCGCGCTGTTGAAACAGATTTGAGCGCCGCATTGCGTTTGGGTGTATCGATTGACCACAAGCCAGGTTCAGAAGCTGGAAAAATTACGATCTCGTATAGAACGCTGGACGATCTTGATCGCCTCTGCGCTATTTTGACGGGCGGGTCCAGATAAACAGCATTACACATGACAAAGTAATGCCCTGTATCATTAGGATTTTCCAACGAAGCCCCAACATGACTGAAATAACAAAGGCTGCGATCACACAGATCGTGGCCATTCTTTTTGCGGGCAGCCGTATAGCACCGGATTTCTGCCAATCATGGATTGGTGGGCCTAGTTTTGGATGGTTCAGCAACCAATCATGCGCACGCTTGGACGAGCGTGCAAAGCAAAACGCGGCGAGCAACAAAAACGGAACAGTTGGCAGTAAAGGTAGAAAAATACCAATAATTGCAAGTCCGACTGTTGCGTAGCCACATATAAACCAAATAGTTTTCATGTCGGGAACCTATGTTAGAACGGTTATCAAACCAACAAGTCTTTTAGCAATGTGTTCAAAATAATGCGACCACGTGACGTTGCGACTAATCGATTCCTCTCAACCTTCAGCAAACCTAATTCTTGATTGCGATCAATAACTTGCCTATCCAAGCTGAACCCAGACAAAGAGCTAAATCGGTCCATGTCACTTCCCTCTGACAAGCGCAGGGACATCATCAGATACTCGGACGCTTGGTCGATTGGTGCAATAAGCTCATCGTCGGTTGATGCTGTTCCTTCAAGTTCGACTTGTCGTAACCAGCTCTCTGGATTCTGGGTTGTTGATGTGGCAATTCTTTTGTTGTCAACGGTAATGCGCCCATGCGCACCAGGGCCAACGCCAACATAATCCCCGTAACGCCAATATATTAAATTATGGCGCGACTGCGCACCCGCTCGGGCATGGTTCGAAACTTCATAGGCAGGCATATCACAAGCATCCGCAAATTCCTGTGTTGCTTCATACATGTCAGCCGCCAATCCATCATCGGGCAGTCCACGTAGATTTCCACGCTCGTACAGCTCGCCAAAACGTGTGCCTGCCTCGATTGTCAATTGGTACAACGACAAGTGATCCACAGCCATCGCAGCTGCCTCTCGCAGCTCTGCCTTCCAGTCAACCTCAGATTGACCTTGTCTGGCATAAATCAAGTCAAAGCTGACACGATCAAAGGAATCTTTGGCAATTTCGAACGCCTCACGCGCCTCTGAGACTGAATGCATGCGTCCCAATGCCTTCAGGTCGACGTCTCGCAACGATTGAATGCCCATAGAAACCCGGTTTACGCCGCCTTTTCCAAAATCGGCAAATTTTTGTGCCTCAACAGACGTCGGGTTTGCTTCCAAGGTGATCTCTGCGTCAGGTGATAAGGTCCACAATTTTGAAACTTCGGTTACTAGCCCAGCAACCGTTTCGCCGTCCATCAAACTGGGAGTGCCACCGCCAAAGAAGATCGTATCGACGGAACGCCCTTGCGTACGCTTTGCCGCATTTTGCAATTCGAACTGCAGCGCAGATAGCCACCGACTCTGATCAACAGCAGATCGAACATGGGAATTAAAATCACAATACGGGCACTTAGCTGCGCAAAACGGCCAGTGGATATAAATCCCAAACCCACCGTTTTGCCAATCTTCCATCAGCCTTTAAACGCAGTGACTTCAACTTCGATCAGCATTTCTGGTTTAATTAACCCTGCAACAACTATGGTTGCAGCGGGGCGAATTTCACTCAAATACTCACCAAGCGCTGGGATCATCTCCTCGACTAAAGAGGCGTCCGTTATCGTGTATTGTACGCGAACGATATCAGACAATCCGAACCCACCTTCGGTCAAGGCCGTTTTGATCGTCTCAAAACAATTTCGCGCCTGATTAGCAATGCTGCCCGGCATTTCCATCGTCGAATAATCATAACCAGTGACACCAGAAACAAACGCCCAGTCCCCTTGAACGACGGCTCGACTGTACCCAATCGTCGCCTCGAATGCGGATCCACCAGAAATCAATTTACGAATGGACATATTAGTCTCCTAAGCAGTTTTTTACAAGTTTATCAAAAGCATCAGCCCTGTGGCTCATGTCATGCTTGGCGGTAGGTTCGATCTCCGCAAATGTTTGAGACATGCCGTCGGCTACAAACATTGGATCATACCCAAATCCGCGATCACCACGCGGCGGCCAGGCAATTGTGCCGTAAACGACGCCCTCGAATATTTCGTCATGCCCATCAGGCCAAGCTACGCACAAGGTACAACAAAACCGTGCCATCTGCGGTGTGGGTACATGTTTAACCTTGTCCCAAACTTTGGCCATTGCCATGGGGAAATCGCGGCCATTTGGAGTTTCCGCCCAATCTGCGCTGTAAACGCCCGGTGCGCCATTCAATGCATCGACGGAAAATCCGCTGTCATCTGACAATGCAGGAATGCCAGACGACCTTGCAGCAAAATGTGCTTTTATTTGAGCGTTGCCGGCATATGTGTTTTCGGTCTCTTCAGGCTCTTCCAAACCCAAATCCCCCGCTAAAATGACCGAAATTCCAAATGGTTGCAATAATTCCGCAATTTCGCGCAATTTACCCTTGTTGTGGCTGGCCAGAACAATCTTCTTTTCGGTTAGTTTGCGCATTATGCAATGGCTGCCTTTTGGGCCAAGACCAATTCAGCAACGCCTTTTTCAGCCAAGTCCATCAAATGATCGAATTCTGCGCGGCTGAATGTTGCACCCTCGGCAGAACCTTGCAGTTCAATTAGACCACCAGCACCAGTCATTACAAAATTGGCATCCGTGCCTGCTTCGCTGTCTTCGGCGTAATCCAAGTCCAAAACCGGTTGGCCACCATAAATCCCGCAAGACACAGCAGCCACGTGATCCGTTAGAGGATCGTCTTTCAAATCGCCGGCTTTCATCATTGCATTCACGGCTAAGCGCAATGCAATCCAACCACCGGTGATGGATGCGCAACGGGTGCCACCATCAGCTTGTAAAACATCACAGTCCACTGTGATTTGACGCTCACCCAATGCAAAACGATCCACACCAGCACGCAATGAACGCCCAATAAGTCGTTGAATTTCTTGTGTTCTTCCAGATTGCTTACCTGAAGCAGCTTCGCGGCGATTTCGCGACCCTGTGGCGCGTGGTAACATTCCATATTCCGCTGTGACCCAACCCAAACCAGTGTTGCGTAGCCAGGGTGGCGTACGTCCTTCGACGCTGGCAGTACATAAAACATGTGTGTCACCACATTTGATCAGACATGACCCTTCGGCGTGCTTTGTGAAACCAATTTCTACTTCGACCGGACGCATAACGTCGACTGCTCTGCCTGATGGGCGCATGTTTATTCTCCTGATTGATGGGGTTCGTGATACAAGACATGAACGAGCAGCGCAAACCAAGATTGACCCCACTCCCAAAGGTTTTTAGTGTACCCCGACCCTAGGAAAGACAAATCAGTGGACCCACTACATCCACATACCGTCGAAGATTTGACCGGACGCAGCAAAGAGGTGTTTCGACTGTTAGTCGAATCTTATCTGGACACCGGCGAACCGGTTGGGTCTCGCACTCTAACCCGCAGCCTTTCGGAAAACGTTTCTGCGGCCACTATCCGCAATGTTATGCAGGATTTGGAATTTCTTGGCCTACTGGATGCACCGCATGTATCTGCTGGCCGTATTCCAACAGAAAGCGGGCTTCGCCTATTTGTTGATGGATTGCTAGAGGTCGGCGATATTGCTACTCAAGAGCGTAAGGAAATTGACGCATCTTTGGATACGCCAAATGATATTTCATCTGTATTGGACAAAGCGGGCGCGATGCTGTCTGGCTTAACCCATGGGGCCAGCGTTGTTTTAGCGCCAAAATCCGAAGCACCTATAAAGCATATCGAATTCGTTTCATTGGCACCTGGCCGAGCGCTTGTTGTTTTAGTGACTGAAGATGGCAATGTTGAAAACCGTATGTTTACGCCGCCAATCGGCCAAACGCCGTCGTCAATGCGCGAAGCCGCGAATTTTTTGAATGCAATCGTCGCGGGCCATACAATTAGTGATTTGCGTAATGTAGTCACAGCGCATGTGAAAAAACATCAGCGTGACCTAGATGTGTTGTCACAACAAATGATTACGGACGGCATTGCAGTTTGGGCGGAAGATCAGGGCTCAGAGGCACGATTAATCGTGCGCGGACGTTCGAATCTGTTAGACGACGGCAAGTCAGATGAGGACATGGAGCGCATCAAATCTCTGTTTGATGATTTGGAGCAGAAAAAGGATATCGCTCAATTTTTAGACCTAACCGAACAAGGTGATGGTGTGAAAATATTTATTGGCTCAGAAAACAAATTGTTTTCACTTTCGGGGTCGTCATTGGTGGTTTCCCCCTATATGAATGCTGATCGAAAAGTAATTGGTGCGGTCGGTGTGATCGGGCCCAAAAGACTAAATTACGGGCGCGTTGTGCCCATCGTTGATTACACAGCTCAACTTATTGGGCGCATACTAAGGACCTGAACGCATGTCAGACGAAGAAAAACCAAAAGTATCCTTGTCAGAGCCAGAAGTGGTACTGGACGAAGAGTTGGTAAACATCGAAGATTTTGTTGACGAACAAGAGCCAGAACTAACCGAAGAAGAAGAGCTGCGCAAAGAAAACGCAGAGCTGAAAGATCGTTTAATGCGCGCCTTGGCCGAAGCCGAAAATCAACGCAAGCGCGGTGAACGAGATCGCCGTGATGCAGAAATTTATGGCGGCCGTAAATTGGCCCGTGATTTGCTGTCTGTTTATGACAATATGAAGCGCGCACTTGACGCCGCGACAGATGAACAACGCGCTGCAAATAAGGCCATGTTTGAAGGCATTGACCTAACGCAACGCGAATTGGTTAGTACGTTCGCCAAACACCAAATCACACCTATTGCACCTGCTGTCGGCGATAAATTTGATCCCGAAATTCATCAAGCAATGTTCGAAGCACCCATGCCAGCAGTAAAAGCAGGTCATATATTACAAGTCTTGGACGAAGGTTTCATGATCGCAGATCGTTTACTGCGCCCTGCAAATGTGGGCGTTTCTTCCGGCGGATAATATGCTCACGGCCAACGCTCTATGTCAATTTTGCTATCCACCAACGTGGAAACAAGTGTTGATTTTTATGAACAAGGCCTGGAATTTTTCTGTTCAGGAAAATGGAAAAATGATGATGGCGTTACAGGTTTCGCCATCATTCAATTAGACGATATTACACTCGGCCTTCAATGCGTGGATGTTGTGCCAATCAGAAAACGATAGGCTTCGTATTTATATGTGGCTGACATTGCTGCTTATGGTGATTTGATTCAGGCAAGCGTAATTCCATTGAAATGTGAATTACAAGAACACTTTTACGGGTGTCAGGATTTAAAAATTAGCGACCCAAACGAAAATTTTTATGTTTTAACCAAGACATGCCGCCGGGTAAAAACGGCTCAGGTCTTTAACCTTATAGTTTAGCCTTCAATTCATAAATTAGTGCCAACGCATCCTTAGGCGTCAACTCGTCTGGGTGAATATCGCTCAACGCCTCTTCTACTTCTGACGGCCCTTTTGGCGCAACCGGCAGAGGGGGTGTTGCATTAAACAATGGCAATTCGTCGATTAAAGTTTGAGTTTTCCCACCCTGATCACTGCTTTCCAACTTTTCCAACACTTCAGTGGCGCGCCCAATAACAGCGCTTGGCAATCCTGCTAATTTGGCAACCTGCACTCCGTAACTGCGATCCGCGGCACCCTTTTTTACTTCGTGAAGAAAAATAATATCACCATCCCATTCGCGTACCGACACAGTGGCATTTGTCAGTCCAGACAGATTTTCCGTCAACCCCGTCAGCTCGTGATAATGGGTGGCAAATAATGTACGACACTTGTTTACGTCATGCAGGTTTTCCAGTGTCGCCCATGCAATGGACAAACCATCATACGTGGCCGTACCGCGGCCGATTTCGTCTAGAATAACCAAGGCATTTTCGCCAGCTTGGTTTAAAATCGCGGCGGTTTCCACCATCTCGACCATAAACGTAGATCGCCCGCGAGCCAAATCATCTGATGCGCCAACACGTGAAAACAACTGAGTCACAATGCCGATGTCTGCGCTGGTCGCTGGCACAAAACTGCCTGCCTGCGCCAACAAAGCGATCAATGCATTCTGACGTAAGAACGTCGACTTACCCGCCATGTTTGGGCCAGTTAGCAACCACACGGGTTTGTCGCCATCCGCACCAGCAGACAGGTCACAATCATTCGCAATGAATGACCCAGACGCATCTTTGCGCAATGCAGCCTCAACAACTGGATGGCGCCCACCGACGATTTTGAATTGCCGTGAGTTGTCCAGTTTTGGGCGGCACCAGTTTTCGAAAACGGCTATATCCGCCAAGCCAGCGGCCAAATCTACCTCTGCCAATGCTTTAGCTGCGGCGGAAATTTGCGCGGCGACTTCCAATGTTGCCGTGACGAGTTCACCAAATATACGCGCTTCGATCCTTAATGCCTGTCCACCAGCATTCAGGATTTTGGTCTCCATTTCGGACAATTCTATTGTCGTAAACCGCACAGCGTTTGCTGTGGTTTGGCGGTGAATGAACGTTTCAGAAAACGGCTCATCCAACATTTTTTTCGCATGCGTCGCAGGTGTTTCAATGAAATAGCCCAGTACATTATTATGTTTCACCTTCAGCGCGGAAATCCCTGTCGTTGCGGCGAACTCTGTTTGCATTGCCGACACAACCTTGCGACCTTCGTCACGTAACACACGGGCTTCATCCAAGGCTGCATCATACCCTTCGCGCAGAAACCCACCATCACGTGCCAACAAAGGAACCTCATCGGCCAGAGCGCCGTGCAACAATTGCAAAATGGCTTCGTGCCCCTGCAAGTCAGTTACTGATTCCATGATCAGAGAGGCAGGAATTTCACTGATCATTGCTGCCAGCTCACCACCTTTGGCCAAACCCTGTCGGATCGAAACTAAATCACGTGGGCCTGCTCGATCCAACGCAATACGCGATAATGCACGATCCATATCAGCCGTTTGGCGCAACACGTCTTGAACGCGTTCGCGCAATGCGTTGTCCGATTTGAATGCATCAATCGCATCCAATCGCTCACCAATCACATCCAACCGCGTCGAAGGCCCGTTCAAACGCGTTTCTAGCAAACGCGCACCAGCTCCAGTGACTGTACGATCTATTGTGCGCAACAATGATCCATTTTTGGCACCAGACAACGTCTGCGTTAGCTCCAGATTTCGCCGCGTCGATGCATCAATTTGCATAAAGCTTTCGACGGCCTCTTTTACGGGCGGCTTTAATAATGGCAACTTACCCTTTTGGGTGATTTCCAAATAATCGACAATGGCACCCAAGGCGGCACATTCTGCACGTGAAAAATTACCAAACCCGTCCAATGACTTGACGTTAAACAAATTTGATAACCGACTGATCCCTGCCGTGCTGTCAAAGCTTGCTGGCGACAGTGGTGTCAAGGTCGCACCCGCCTCTTCTGTTTGTTCGGCAAAGGCATCATAATTTGGCTCACTCACCAAAACCTCTGCGGGGTTCAGGCGCGCTAACATGGGTCCAAACGTTACACGTGGGCAATTTTGCACGTGAAAATCACCGGTGGAAACATCAACCCAGGCAAACGCGCATTCCCCGCGTAAATCAGCAAAGGCACCTAAATAATTGTGTTCGCGTGCTGATAGCAAGCTATCTTCTGTCAACGTACCTGAAGTTACCAACCGCACAACGCCACGTTTCACAACGGACTTACCGCCTCGGGCTTTTGCCTCTGCGGGGGTTTCCAATTGTTCACACACTGCGACGCGAAACCCTTTGCGAATTAACGTCAGTAGGTAATTTTCGGCGGCATGGTGTGGGACGCCGCACATTGGTATGTCTTGCCCCAAATGCTTTCCGCGTTTTGTCAATGATATGTCCAATGCAGCCGCCGCGGCCACGGCGTCGTCAAAGAACAATTCGTAAAAATCGCCCATGCGATAGAACAGCAATGCGTTTGGGTAATCTGCTTTGATTTCCAGAAACTGCGTCATCATTGGGGTGACGGATGATTTGATTGCAGACATGAACGTTCTCCAACAGATTGCGCAAAGATACCCCTCTCACGCTGGTAGGAAAAGCAAAAACGACAAGTTAGTTGCCAAATAACAGTAAAAGTTATATTCAGATCACTCGCAATTAAAATGATAGTTTAACGTTAAACTAATGGATCGCAGCATGTCTAATAAATCTAAAGTTACCGACGCAGAAGCCCTACAATACCACCTAGAACCAACCCCGGGTAAACTAGAGGTGATTGCATCCACTCCAATGGCAACACAGCGCGATCTATCACTTGCATATTCGCCAGGTGTTGCTGCCCCTGTTCAGGCAATTGCAGATAATCCAGAAACGGCGTATGACTATACTACCAAGGGGAACATGGTTGCGGTTATTTCCAACGGGACGGCAATTCTGGGCATGGGTAACTTGGGGGCGTTGGCATCCAAGCCGGTGATGGAAGGTAAATCAGTTTTATTTAAGCGCTTTGCCGATGTAAATTCCATCGACTTGGAATTGGACACTGAAGATCCAGATGAATTTATCAATGCAGTAAAATTGATGGGCCCCAGCTTTGGCGGGATCAACTTAGAAGATATCAAAGCACCTGAATGTTTCATTATTGAACAACAGCTAAAAGAGCTGATGGATATCCCTGTGTTCCATGATGACCAACATGGTACTGCCGTGATTTGTGCGGCTGGATTGATTAACGCACTGAAAATATCTGGCAAGAAAATCGAAGATGTAAGAGTTGTTTTAAACGGCGCAGGTGCTGCGGGCATCGCTTGTTTGGAGCTGATCAAACGCATGGGTGCGCGGAATGAAAACTGCGTTATCTGCGATACCAAAGGTGTGATCTATCAGGGCCGAACCGAAGGCATGAACCAATGGAAATCGGCACATGCGATTAAAACAGAGTTGCGCACACTTGACGAAGCAATGGTTGATGCAGACGTCTTTTTGGGCGTTTCTGCCAAGGGCGCAGTAACCCAAGAGATGGTCAAAGCAATGGCGCCAGACCCTGTGATTTTCGCGATGGCAAACCCGGACCCAGAAATTACACCAGAAGATGCAAAAGCCGTGCGCCCAGACGCAATTGTTGCAACGGGCCGCTCTGACTATCCAAACCAAGTAAACAATGTGCTGTGTTTCCCATACTTGTTCCGCGGGGCATTAGATATTCACGCACGCTCAATCAATGACGAAATGAAGATTGCCTGCGCAGAGGCATTGGCAAATTTGGCTCAAGAGGATGTCCCTGACGAAGTCGCCGCCGCATATGGCAAAAAGCTTCAGTTTGGTCAGGATTACATTATTCCAACACCATTCGATCCGCGCCTTATATCCATCATTCCACCAGCCGTTGCCAAGGCTGGTATGGATACTGGCGTCGCACGTCGCCCAATCGTTGACATGGATCGCTATGTTTTGGATTTGAAATCACGCTTGGACCCTGCCGCGCAATTCTTACAGGCCATGTTTCAGCGTGCCCGTAACAGTCAGGCCTCTATCGTATTCGCCGAAGGCGACGAACCACGCGTTTTGCGTGCGGCTGTTGCTTATGCACGCGCTGGGTTGGGTCGTGCAATTGTTGTCGGTCGTGATAACGACGTACGCGAAAAATTGACTGCTGCTGGCATGGGCGAGGCGATTGATGAAATCGAAGTCGTTAATGCTGCCTCAATTGATAACTTGGCCGAGTACAAAGAATTCCTATACAATCGCTTGCAACGTGCTGGGTATGATCGCACAGATATTCATAAACTTGCCTCGCGTGATCGCCATGTTTTTGCGGCTTTAATGGTCCAAATGGGTGATGCGGATGGTATGGTTACGGGTGCAACCCGCAAATCGGCGTTGTGCATGAATCAAATCAATTATGTTTTCGACGCCAAACCAGGCGACGGTGCAATCGGTGTGAATGCCGTTTTACATAACGGTAAGATGGTGTTGATTGCAGACAGTTTGGTGCATGAATGGCCCGAACCCGATGACTTGGCAGACATTGCAGAGCGTGCGGCAGGCGTTGCGCGTAAAATGGGGCTGGAACCACGTGTTGCATTTGTAAGCTTCTCTAACTTTGGCTACCCACGCTCAGAACGCGCCGAAAAACAGTCTTTAGCAACCCAAGTGCTAGACGGCCGTAGTGTCGACTTTGAATACGAGGGCGAGATGACAGTTGATGTGGCAATGAATCCAGAGGTTCTAAAGAAATATTACCCATTTGCTCGCTTATCGGCACCTGCAAATATTTTGGTAATGCCTGCACGCCACTCTGCCAGTATTTCAACAAAACTTTTGCAAGAAATGGCAGGGGCTACGATGATTGGGCCGATTCTGACGGGCATGGATAAGCCAGTTCAATTGTGCTCTGTTAATGCCACCGTGAATGATATTTTGAATATGGCTGTTATGGCCGCGTGCGACGTTGGCTGATAAATGGGAGGCGATCTTTCCACGGTAACGTTTGCATTGACGGTTCTGGCAACCTTCGTAATGGCTGCCACAGCCGCCATTCAGGCAGCTCGCCAAGATTTTGACCCCTTTGGTGCCACGGTGTTGGCTGTGGTAACTGCCATTGGTGGCGGTACTCTGCGCGATCTTTTGATCGGGGCGACCCCGGTTTTTTGGCTCACAGATATGACTTATCTTTTCACAGCTGTACCAGTTGGTTTATGCACCTATTTCCTGTCAAAACAGTACGACAATACCGGCGGGCAACGTTTGCAAGTGTTACTTTATTTGGATGCTATTGGGCTTGCGTTGTTCACGTTGGTAGGGGTCCAAGCCGCTCAAAATGCTGATCTACCAGTTTTCAGTGCCATCGTGCTAGGTTGTATTACGGGCGTAGCAGGAGGGATGTTTCGAGACATTTTATGCGGGCTTCAACCTGCAATTCTAAAGCAAGATTTATATGCCTCAATATCATTGATTGGTGGCGCAATATTTGTGGGAATGCTGACACAGTTCAACGAAAATATAAGTTTGATAATCGCCTTTTTGGCGATGGTATTTTTGCGTGCGCTTGTTGTGTATCGTAATCGCGCATCACAAACCGAACAATAATCTTGGGGCCAGTGGCCCCAAGAAAAATTACCCCTTCCAGAAGGCTTTAACCTTACCGAAAAAGTTTTTGGATTCTGGATTGCTATCTTCTGACAGCTCATCAAACTCTTTTAACAACTCGCGTTGTTTCGTCGTCAGGTTTACAGGCGTTTCAACCGCGATTTCCAAATAAAGATCGCCTTTCGACGCCCCACGCAATGCTGGCATACCTTTGCCTTTAAGGCGCATTTGTTTGCCTGCTTGGGCACCGACTGGAATTTTCACGCGCGAGGTGTTGCCATCGATATTAGGTACATCGATTTCACCACCCAAAGCAGCAGTCGCCATTGAAACAGGAACGCGTAAGAACAGGTTGTTGCCTTCACGCTCGAACAGATCGTGGTCATTGACATCAATGAAGATATACAAATCACCTGCTGGTCCACCACGTTGTCCTGCTTCGCCCTCGCCACTTAGGCGAATACGTGTGCCGCGCTCAACGCCTGCAGGAATGTTAACAGACAAGGAACGTTCGCGTTGCGTTGCGCCCGATCCATGGCAAACATTACATGGGTTGGATATTGTTTCCCCACGTCCAGAACATGTTGGACACGTCCGTTCCACTGTAAAGAAACCTTGTTGTGCACGTACTTTACCCATGCCGGAACATGTTGGGCATCGCGATGGCTCTGAACCAGCTGCCGCACCTGTGCCAGAACATCCATCACAAGAGACAGACGAGTTCACAGAAATCGTTTCCTGTTTCCCGTTATAGGCATCATCCAGTGATACCTTTAGGTTGTAACGCAGGTCTGACCCACGTTGCGCACCTGCAGGTCCACCACGGCGACCGCCAGCAAAGTTGCCGAAAAGATCGTCGAAAACATCGGAAAAAGCAGAGTTGAAATCGCCGCCTCCGCCGCCACCAAATGGACCACGACCGCCTCCGCCGCCCATGCCGCCTTCGAATGCTGCGTGACCGTATTGGTCATACGCTGCTTTTTTGTCGCCATCTTTTAGGACGTCGTAAGCTTCGTTGGCTTCTTTGAACTTATCTTCTGCGGTTGCATCGTCAGGATTGCGATCTGGGTGCAATTCCATGGCCTTCTTGCGGAAAGCCTTCTTAATTTCAGCCTCGGTTGCGCCTTTGGCGACACCAAGGGTTTCGTAATAATCACGTTTTGACATAAGCGTCTCCTGCGCGAAGCGGATTAACCCCGCAAAAATGCGGGGTTAAATTTAGATGGAGGTGAAAGAGCCGTTTATCAACGGTCGTCTTTACCCAAATCTTCGAAATCAGCATCAACGATATCTTCGTCTACGCCGCGCGGCTCGCCAGCATCGTCATCACCCATGCCTTCGGGTGCTTCAGGTTGCTCTGCTTGGGCTTTGTAGATTGCTTCGCCAAGTTTCATCGCCGCTTCTGTCAAGTCTTGTGACCGTGCATTGATTTTTGATGCATCTTCTGATTCCAAGCACTCTTTCAAGTTCGCCAACGCCATTTCGATAACCTCGATTGTTGTTGGGTCAACTTTGTCGCCATGCTCTTCTACAGATTTTTCAGTGCCGTGGATTAGGCTTTCGGCGCTATTTTTCGCCTCTACCAATTCCTTACGCTCTTTATCTGACTCTGCATTCTCTTCTGCGTCTTTAACCATTTGTTCGATGTCGTCATCGGACAAACCACCAGAAGCTTGGATCGTGATTTTGTGCTCTTTGTTTGTACCCTTGTCTTTGGCGGATACAGATACGATGCCGTTGGCGTCGATATCAAAAGCAACTTCGATTTGTGGCAGGCCACGTGGCGCTGGTGGAATGTTTTCTAGGTTAAATTGACCCAGAATTTTGTTATCCGCCGCCATTTCGCGTTCACCTTGGAACACACGAATTGTCACTGCATTTTGGTTGTCTTCAGCAGTAGAGAAGACCTGTGATTTTTTCGTTGGGATCGTTGTGTTGCGATCGATCAAGCGTGTGAATACACCGCCCAATGTTTCGATACCCAATGACAATGGTGTCACGTCCAACAAAACAACGTCTTTCACGTCGCCTTGTAAAACACCCGCTTGAATTGCGGCACCCAAGGCAACAACTTCGTCAGGGTTCACACCTTTGTGTGGCTCTTTGCCAAAGAATTCTGTCACCGCTTCGATAACTTTTGGCATGCGTGTCATACCGCCAACCAAAACGATCTCGTCGATGTCAGTTTTTGACAAGCCGGCATCTTTCAACGCAGATGCGCAAGGCTTCAATGAACGTTTGATTAAATCAATAACCAAGCTTTCCAATTTCGCACGTGTCAATTTCAACACAAGGTGCAAAGGTTGGCCGCCGTTTGGATCCATAGAGATAAACGGCTGGTTGATTTCTGTTTGTGTTGCAGAAGACAATTCGATTTTTGCTTTTTCTGCAGCTTCTTTCAAACGTTGCAACGCCATCTTGTCTTTAGTCAGATCGACGCCATTTTCTTTTTTGAATTCGCCGGCCAAATATTCAACGATACGCATATCGAAATCTTCGCCACCCAGGGCAGTGTCGCCGTTTGTTGATTTAACTTCGAACAGGCCGTCGTCAATTTCCATGACTGATACATCGAATGTACCGCCGCCAAGGTCATAAACAGCAATTGTTTTGCCGCCTTCTTTGTCCAAGCCATAGGCAAGGGCAGCAGCAGTTGGTTCGTTGATGATACGCAGAACGTTTAGACCGGCAATTTTACCCGCGTCTTTCGTTGCTTGGCGTTGTGCATCGTTAAAGTATGCAGGAACAGTGATAACCGCTTCGGTTACTGTTTCGCCTAAATAGCTTTCTGCAGTTTCTTTCATTTTACCAAGAATGAAAGCAGAGATTTGTGACGGAGAGTACTTCTCGCCGTCTACTTCAACCCATGCGTCACCATTGCCACCATCAACAACGTTGAATGGCAGGTGTTTCATTTCTTTCTTGATTAATGGGTCGTTGATTGAACGACCGATCAAACGTTTTACCGCGAACAATGTGTTCTCTGGGTTTGTTACCGCTTGACGCTTCGCTGCTTGGCCAACCAAACGCTCGTCGTCTTTAAATGCGACAAGTGATGGGGTTGTGCGTGCGCCTTCGGCGTTTTCGACGACCTTTGGTTGTGAACCATCCATGATGGCAACGCAGGAGTTCGTTGTTCCTAAATCAATACCAATGACTTTAGCCATAATTTTCTTCCTTCTGTGGCGATGTAAGGGCCAAGCCCATCAGGCGCCTGACCACGATCCCATATCCGCTGCTGCGAATACTCAAAGGATTATATAGTATTGAATGAAAAGGCCTGCAAGGGCGAGTTCGGAGTATTTACTTACTCTTTGCGAAGTATATTTTGATCTTATGGGTTCAGAAATTAAACCAACATTAACCGTCCGTGGCTTCCGCGTGTACAAAGGCTTGCTTGATCTAAAAAGCCAACGTCAGCTGGTTTCCGACTTGCGGCAAGTTGTTGCGCAGGCCCCGATGTTTACGCCTACCACGCCTGGTGGTAGGCAAATGTCAGTTCGAATGACGGCTGCGGGAAGGTATGGGTGGTATACGGACGCGTCTGGATATCGATATGTTGATAAACAACGTGATGGGCAGCCATGGCCCGCGATCCCTGACCAGGTATTATCCGTGTGGCGTGATTTGGTGTCTGATCATCGCGAACCAGACTGTTGTTTGATTAATTTATACCGCGAAGGTGCAAAAATGGGCCTGCACCAAGACAACGACGAAGCAGATTTCAGCTGGCCAGTTCTGTCAATTTCTTTGGGCGACGATGCACTTTTTCGTGTGGGGGGTGTTGAACGCGCCGGAAAAACGGAATCATTTTGGTTGAATTCAGGGGATGTTGTGTTGATGGCTGGCGACGCGCGGTTGTCACACCATGGAATAGATCGCATTAAACTTGGCACTTCGACGCTCTTGGAAAAGGCAGGGCGTATAAACCTGACACTGCGTGTTGTTGACTAAGAACGTGAATTCCAGCTCTCGGATGCATATTTGCGCGCCCAATGATCCAACATGAAGCTGATAACGAAGATTGCGAAGGTAACCCATAGAGCGTGATAAATATTCGTGCGTGTTGCATTGTAATTAATGAATGCAGCATCGCGACAATAATCAATGACATGAAACAAGGGATTCCAAGAAAACATCCAAAATAAATTACCTGGTATCGTATTCGCAAGAAAAAATTTACCGCTGAAAACCATGTTTATGCGCTGAAACGTTTGCGAGATGATTTTCATTGCTTTTGGAAAAAACACGGAAAGCGACAGCATCAAGTTTCCGATGGCAACGCCGGCCAGCCATGCAACAAAGAAGGCGAAGGCAAAACCACGCAAGTTGTATATTTCAATCCGTTCAATCAACACGTTTGACGCAAACATCAAAATAACAAAGGCTAAAACCTGAATATACACCGTCGCCAAACTGGCAGACAATATATTTAAAACAGCATTCATAGAGCTGTGTAGATTCATGGGGTTTAACGGACCCTTGGTTCCCATAACGGCACTAATGGCACGAATGTGGACCAAAAATAAAAACACACCAGTCATAATATACAATACTTCACTGCCGCGAATGGTTGGTTGGCGCATGCCCATCAAGTTCATAAACATTAGGAAAAAGATCACATAAATTGCGGATTGCAAGATATCGGTGGCAAGTCCAGCAATTGGGGTGCGATGCCGTGGAACAACAACTCGAAAAAACGAAAAGTTCCATAAACAGATGACTTCTTTGGGTGCGCATGTTGCATAATCATATCATGTACTTACTTTTTACCGAATTTCCAATAACACTTGTCGTTAAGGATGTTAAAACGTAGTTCCAGCGCAAGGCTTTGCCATTTAATAGCAATTCAAAGGAAATAATTTATGAATAATGCTGAAATTTGTACTGTTATTCGCCGTCTCGCCATCGAAGCGGGCGAAAAGATCATGGAAATATACAATTCCAATGATTTCGAAATAAAATTAAAGAGTGATGAAAGCCCTGTCACAATTGCGGATGAAACGGCAGATAAATTAATTTTCGCTGGATTACGCACGGCATTTCCAGATGCACCAATTGTTACAGAAGAGCAGTCAGACACCCACTCGGAACAATCCAACACGTTTTTCATTGTTGATCCATTGGATGGAACCAAGGAATTTATTCACCGCCGCGGTGATTTCACAGTTAACATCGCCTATGTCGTTGATGGTATCCCGACGCTTGGCGTCGTTTATGCCCCTGACAAAGGCCGCCTTTTCTACACTGATGAAAATGGCCAATCCGTCGAAGAACTGGGTGATCACGATGCAGCAAAGGCTGGTGAAGTTAAGCAAATCAATGTGTCGATACCAAACACAAACGCATTGATCGTGGTTGCATCAAAATCACACCGTGACCAAGCGTTAGAAGATTATATTGCAAAATATAACGTCGCGGACAGCCGCGCGGCAGGCTCGTCCTTAAAGTTCTGCTTGATCGCCACGGGCGAAGCGGACATCTATCCTCGCGTCGGTCGTACGATGGAATGGGATACGGCGGCGGGCCATGCCGTTTTGTCAGGCGCGGGTGGACATGTAGTGCGCTATGATAATCATGCACCGCTGACATATGGTAAACCGATTTTTGAAAATCCATTCTTCATCGCCTATGCCCCAGGCATTGATTTACAAAAGGCCTAAGAAATGAAAACTCTGATTGTCGTTCCTGCCCGCTATGCTTCCACGCGTTTCCCAGGCAAGCCACTTGTCGAATTAACAGGTGCCGATGGGAAAACAAAATCCCTTATCCAACGCAGTTGGGAGGCCGCGATGGCCGTTGAAAACGTGGATGTGGTTGTGGCAACAGACGATAGTCGAATCAAGGAAGCCGCCGAAAAATTCGGGGCAACCGTCGTAATGACATCCGAAAGCTGTGCAAACGGAACGGAACGTTGCGCGGATGCGATTGCGAATATGGACGCGGATTATGACTTGGTGGTAAACCTTCAAGGCGACGCACCCTTAAGCCCTGCTTGGTTTGTACAGGATCTGATTGACAGTTTTAAATCTGACTCGGATGCAGATATGGCGACACCCGTCTTGCGCTGTGATACGGAAACGATTGCCGCATTCAAACAGGACCGCGCCGCGGGCCAAGTTGGTGGCACAACTGCAGTTTTTGATAAAAACAACAAGGCACTGTATTTCTCTAAAGAGGTATTGCCGTATTCGAACAAGCAAGATGCACCAATTTATCACCACGTTGGAATTTATGCTTATCGCCCAGCAGCATTGACAGAATATATGTCATGGGCCGAAGGCCCGTTGGAGACAGAAGAGGGCTTGGAGCAGCTGCGCTTTTTGGAAAACGGGCGCCACATTCAATGTGTAGAAGTCGACGGCAAAGGCCGTGCGTTTTGGGAAGTTAACAATCCCTCAGACGTAGCACGGGTAAACATGATGCTTCAGAAACTCGGCATTGCATGATTAAAAAACCTCAAGTTAGCCTTATAATCGTTTCACGGGACCGACCCGATGATTTGAAACGAATTTTAGCCAGCCTGCGGTTTCAAACATATGGTAATTTTGAAGTCATCGTGGTCAGCAACCATGACCCCGACGACGATCGTATAAAGTACATAGAATTTACAGATCCGAACATAAGTGCTGCACGTAATGTTGGTGTGAATAACGCGGCAGGTACAATTGTTGCGTTTTGCGATGATGATGCCATTCCAGAACCAGAATGGTTGGCGCGATTGGCTCCTGCATTTGAGAAATCCGAAGTGGGTATTGCAGGTGGTTTTGTACGTGGGCGCAATGGAATTTCCTATCAATGGCAAGGCTTGGAAACGGATCAACTTGGCACGGACCATCCATTGGAAATTGACGCACCTCTGACGCGGGGGATTCAAAATAATCGGATGTTAAAAGTACAGGGAACCAATTGTGCGTTCCGTAAATCTGCGCTGATTGAACTTGGCGGTTTTGACGAAGGGTTTGCTTTTTATCTTGATGAAACTGATCTGTCTTGGCGATTATCTCAGGCGGGCTGGTTAACAACAATAATTCCAAATGCAGAAGTTCAGCATGGTTTTGCCGCCAGCGATTTACGCGGCGCAAACCGGGCGCCCAAAAGCTTGTTTCAAATTGGAAATTCGATGCATCTGTTCCTGCAAAAGCATGCGGGCGATGCGGATTTTTCAACAGCACTTCAAGCTCTACAAGCCGCGCAACACGCGCGCTTGTCACGGCTTCTTATTTGGGGGCAAATTGAACCTCGTGACTTCACACGTCTTATGATTGGCTTGGATGCTGGTTTGCGAAGTGATTGCAAAGCAGCGCTTGGTCAATTTGGCACGCCATCTGCGTTCAAAGTATTTCCAACACCAGACGCGGAACGGCAACTAATCTACTCTGGCATTTGGCACATTCGCCGCCTTATGCGCCGTGCGTCTGAATTGGCGGATCAGGGCCAACAAGTCACCGCATTTTGTTTCTCGCGGACATCGAAGTTCCATAATCGCTATTTCGACGCACGCGGGTTTTGGGTGCAGCGTGGCGGTATTTTTGGAAAATCAGATCGTGCGCTGGGCTATATCAACCCACGGATGATTTCAATACAGCGCCGTGTAGATCGAGAACGACAGGCCATCGAAACGCAACGAAAGTTCGTTGATTCAGAAGTCGTTAAGCTAGATTAACTAAGTCTTAATTCGAATTGTTACTAATTAGAAAGGTCTCTGACCTAACACAGTAGCAATTCAAAAAGGACGATTCTATGAAAAAGAAAGTTACCAAAGCTATATTTCCCGTTGCAGGTTTGGGCACCCGTTTTTTGCCAGCCACAAAATCCATTCCCAAAGAAATCCTATCGTTGGTTGACCGACCACTTATTCAATACGCAATCGATGAAGCACGCGAAGCAGGTATAGAAGAGTTCATTTTTGTTACATCGCGCGGCAAGTCGGCGTTGTCTGACTACTTTGATGGGTCGCCAGAACTGGAACGCGCCCTTGAGGACAAGGGCAAATTTGATTTACTGAACTTGGTGCAAGACATCACAATGTGTCTAACGTCAGCACCAGAATATTTGGGACTAAATATTAACACAGAAATACCTCCGTCAATCGACACAGACTTAATTGCGTTAAGGGATGTATATTCGCGTAAAATCGAAAATGCGGCGCGCTCCGCATATGACGATGATTATCGAAAGTTTGGCTTCCATGACTGGAAGCCAAAAGATTAAGCAGCTTGAATATTGTCCGTCTGCGTTAACAAAGCATACAATGCAGCAGCGTCATTATTTGCGCGTAACTTTGTGCATGTGTTTTCGGACCTCAGGGTGCGTGAAACCATTGCCAATGCTTTCAAGTGCTCTGCGCCTTCTTTTTGAGGCGCAAGAATCGTGAAAATCAAATCCACTGGCTGGCGATCCATTGAGTCGAAATCCACGGGTTTTTCCAAACGTGTGAAAAATCCGTAGACTCGATCCAATCCATCAAAGCGTGCGTGTGGGATGGCGACGCCGCGACCAACGCCTGTTGATCCCAGCTTTTCGCGTTCGGTCAACGCCGCGACAACTTCTGACGCGTCCAAGCCGTAAACAGATGCCGCTTGCTCGGAAATCTCCTGCAAAAGGCGCTTCTTACTGCTTGTATGTGACGAAAACCGAACTGCGTCGGCGTTCATAATATCTTTCAGATCCATCGCACTATCCCTAGTTTTGAATGGCCCTATTTCATATTATTAGGGTCAATCCAACCAATATTTCCGTCCTTGCGCCTATATACAACGTTTAGGCCATCATTGCCTTCGTTCTTAAACACAAGGACTGCTTCATCCGCCAGTTCCATCTGCATGACTGCTTCGCCAACTGACAGCGATTTAATTCCTGTTTTCATTTCAGCAACAATGATCGGGGTCAGTGTTTCGTTTTCCACTGAATTCCCGTCTTCTTGCTCTGAAGCGAGGATATACGACGAAGCGCCGAATGTTTCAATGGGAGTCGTGCGATGCTTTGCGTGATCTTTCAGGCGGCGCTTATAACGACGTAACTGCTTTTCAATTTTATTGGCAGAATGGTCGAAGCTTGCGTAAATTTCGCTGGCGCGGGCTGACGCATTTACAGTCATACCGGTCGACAAGTGGATCGCTGTTTCACACACATATTCATGTGCGTCTTTGGAAAATGTGATCAGGGCATCTGTCGGTCGTTCGGCGTATTTTCCAATGATTTCAGAAATTTCTGCCTTTACGTGCGTTTGTAGGCTTTCGCCAATGTCGATATGTTTTCCACTGATCTGATAGCGCATATTTTCTCCTTTGTAAGTCATTTAAAGAACACACAATATCGCGCTCTGGGCGAGATCCCAAAGTTTAGCGTCGTATTCTATAAATATGCATACACACAGACTAGAGGGGGAAATCTAAAGTGACAATCTTGAAAATGTTTTTAATTTCGGCACAATTTGGTCAATTGTTAACCAAATATCACCCAAAGTGATTCGAAATTGTGCTTAAACGCGAAAATCGTCACCCAAATAGACGCGGCGCACTTCTTTGTTGGCAACGACCTCTTTTGGTGTCCCGCTCATCAACACTTTTCCGTCATGCAGAATGTAAGCGCGATCGACGATTTCCAGCGTCTCACGTACATTGTGGTCAGTAATAAGTACGCCAATGTCTCGCTTTTTAAGCTGAGCAACCAATGCGCGGATATCCCCAACGGCAATTGGATCAACGCCTGCGAACGGCTCGTCCAGCAATACGTATGCGGGATTCGCGGCCAAACAGCGTGCAATCTCAACGCGGCGGCGTTCGCCGCCTGACAGGGCAACCGCGGGTGATCTGCGGATGTGTTCAATCGAAAACTCTGAAATCAAATCATCAACGCGTTGCTTGGCGGCCGCTTTGCCATCCGCCCATAATTCGGCGACGGCTGCAATATTTTGCTCTACATTCAATCCACGAAAAATGCTGGCTTCTTGCGGTAAGTAGCCCAAGCCTAATTGTGCACGGCGGTACATAGGTAAATCTGTTGCATCTCGTCCATCGACATGAACTGAACCTTTGTCAGGACTGACCAGGCCAGCAACCGAATAAAAACAGGTTGTTTTTCCCGCTCCATTTGGCCCCAACAAGGCAACAACTTCACCTTTGCGCAATTCTAAATTTACATCGCGCAAAACTACGCGCTTTTTATAGGCTTTACCAAGAGCTTTAACGACCAAGCCGTCATTATTATCGTGTGATTTTGCCATGATTATTTCGGTGTCAAAACTGTTTTAACGTTACCGGTTACTTTGGCTGTGTTAGCTAAAACATTCAGGTCAAGCCGATCGCCAGAAATTGCAGTTTGGCCCTGTACCAGCAATACGTTACCAGTCATCACCAATCCACCGAAAGTCACGTCATATACAGCGTTGGATGCTTCTGCCATATCTGTTCCGTTTGTAAAGACAACATTGCCTGTTGCCGTAACGGATGCGATTTGACCCCCTGTTTGGTCATATTTTACGGTAATGCGATCAGCGCCCAATCGCAGGGCGCCTTGGCCTACACGCGCATTGCCAGCAAAACTGGCAGTGTTTGACGCCTGATCCACTGACAAATTTTCTGCGGTAATCTCAACCGGCAGGGTTGCGTCATGTTTCGCGCCGCTAAGCGTGATTCCGGCAGACTGTGCAAACGCTGTCATTCCAAAACAGGTGAATACAGTGGCAATTATTTTTAGGCTTTGTTTCATGGCATTACTTTGCGGATTTGGGCGCAGAAGGCAAGTAAATCAGCCGTACACCGCCCCAAAATTCAATGTGGCCTTCTGTCGCCTGCGACTTAGCGCCATCTGACTGGGTTGCTTGCATTGCGCCCGCTGTAATTGACCCTGCGGGTCCTTCGGCGCGTACTGGGCCAGGACTGATTGCGCGACCATTCTTTAAGTCCATGCGAATTTTATCACTAAACGCGGTGTAGCCGTTGGTTGTCGTAAGCGCGACACCACCTTCTAATTGTGCTGATTGCATTTCAAAATTAACAGTACCGCTTGTGGCCGAGGCGCTGAACCCAATTCCATTGGTTGTATCTACTTCTAACTTTGGGCTTACCAAATCAATCCGATTGGGTTGCGGTGCATCGGGCAGAGCCTCTTTGGCTTCTAAGGTGAATGCATCGCCTAATTGGGTCAGCCCAGCAAACCGAGGGTTCGTAATTTTTTGGTTTACGGCCAATGCCTGCATTTCGGAATTGGTTAATATATTTCCTGACCGAATGGCATCATTGTTGCTGAGCGCGAAAATGCTGATGAACAAACCAATTGCAAAAACCGGCAGGACATACTTGGCGATTTTTACGCCTTGGGAATATGCGTCGGGGCGTGGGGCCATTACATATGCGCAAATATATCGGAATCTGCCCAACCGGCCAAGTCCAAGGCGGCGCGGGTGGGTAGAAAATCAAAGCATGACTTGGCTATTTCCGTGCGCCCTTCACGCGCCAAATTGATATCCAGTTTTTCCATCAGCTGATGCAAATACAAGACATCGTTGGCGGCATAATTCAATTGGGCCTTGGTTAATTCGGGGGCACCCCAATCTGAACTTTGCTGTTGTTTCGAAACGTCCACAGACAACATTTCATTTAATAGCGCCTTTAGTCCATGGCGATCTGTATAGGTGCGCACCAGCTTGGACGCGATTTTGGTGCAATAAACGGGCGCTGTTCTTACGCTATAATGATTTTCTAGTGCGGCAATATCAAAGCGCGCAAAGTGAAATAGCTTTATCTGTTCAGGATTAGATAATATTTTACACAAATTTGGGGCACTTGTGTTTCCATGTTCCACTTGAACAATATGTGCATGGCCATCACCACTGGATAACTGAACCACACATAAGCGGTCACGATGTGGATTCAGCCCCATCGTTTCCGTATCAATGGCCACAATGGCCCCAAGATCGAGATCAGCGGGCAAGTCGTTCTTGTAGGTAAAATTTGTCATTCCTTACATATAAGGAATGAAAGTCGGCAACGAAAGCGGGATTCGAAACCAAAGATACCACAAGCTGTAATTGGCCAACGGCACGGTTAGTACACATATTAACAATTTTGAAATCTCAAATTCAACAATTTCTATCCCATAAAGATGTCTAACAATTGTAATATTTCCTGGGTGGCTGAGTAAAGCATGTGGCATTGCCACAAATAAGGGACAGCCGATGGAAAACCGTCAATCAGCAGAAGTTGTGGACTTTGCTGCAATTCGAAAAAGAGAAGCAGATAAAATACAACCATGCCCACCATACCCAGCCATCAACCATTTTTCACATGCTTTGACTTGACCAGCAACAATGGCGAAATTTAGACGTCCCTTGGAACGCGGATCGTATTAATTACACAGAGCTTTCAAAACACACTCTACGTCCCAAACCGAGCTTGGTCGGCACTTTGGATCGTCATCATTGATGGCAACACCTATCGAAGACGATTTTGGAAATAGAATGGCCGCAGACGTAGAGCTGTACTTTCAAATCACAAATCTAAATGCACGGGATCGCGCGGCCTCGTATCATTTGGCTCATGACGCGGCTGTTCCTGGGTTTGATAGTAGACAAACATTATGCGAACGCCTTTCTTTAGGGCCCCGCTCTTGATGAATGCTCCGTATTTTGATTTGTATGATCGCAACCGTGTTATGGAACGCAAGATACAATGCTGGCAGGAAATTAAATGACTTTTGACGCCCGTGAATTTCGTGATGCTTTGTCTTCCTTTGCGACGGGCGTCACCATTATCTCTGCACGTGATGGCGATAGGAAACCTGTTGGCATGACATGCAGCAGCTTCAACTCCGTTTCAATGGATCCGCCATTGATCCTGTGGAGCGTTACAAAAATCGCCTTGTCCGCACCAGCATTCAAAGCTGCGCAACACTTTGCTGTGCATGTATTAGCGTTTGATCAAACGGATGTATCAAATCGTTTCGCCCGTTCAGGCGCCGACAAATTTGGTGACACAGATCATCATTTTGACACCAATGGCGTCCCTGTTATCGCAGGCACCGCAAGTCGTTTTGATTGCAAACAATATGCCGTTTATGATGGTGGTGATCATTGGATCATTTTGGGCGAAGTTTTAAATTTCGATCGCTCTAAAAAAGAGGGGCTTGTTTTCGCTGGCGGTTCATACGCGACTGCATCGCCAATCCAACCATCTCGTGAAAACGACGGCGTTGAAATGAAAGATGCGCCTGTTGATAATTTGCTATTCTACCATCTATCTCTCGCTTACCATCAGGTTTCATCTCAATTTCATGCAGAAATTCGCGCGACAGGTTTAACATTGCCAGAATGGCGCATACTGGCCTGTTTACATGGCGATGGCGTTAAACGTGGCGTTACGGATTTGTCAGAGCGTACATTCATCCAACCACCCGCGCTGGTGGATATGTTGGCGTCGATGGAACAAGAAGGTTTATGCACACTTGATGGTACTGGGCGAAACGCAATCGTTTCGGGAACAAATAAGGGTCGACAGAAAGTTGCCCACTTGTTTGAGTTGGACAGTCAAATGGAAGCCAGCGTTTTTGGGTCAGCGGACACTGACGAATCCAAAACTTTGTTTGAATTATTGAACAAGGTGATCACCCGAACCATTTAACGCCCGTCGAATTCGGTCTACTTTAAGTCGAATTCACGCATTGGTTCCTGTATATTTGCCTTATTGTTCATGCACACCCCATTCAGAAAGCGCACCAATGTCACAACCAAATATCCTGATTTTTATGGTCGATCAATTGAACGGCACATTCTTTCCAGATGGGCCGGCTGAATGGTTGCATGCACCAAATTTAAAAAAGCTGGCTGCAAAATCAACTCGTTTTCAGAACAGCTATACCGCATCGCCTCTTTGCGCGCCCGGGCGCGCATCATTTATGTCAGGATTGTTGCCGTCAAAATCGCGCGTTTATGACAACGCTGCTGAATTCGCATCCGACATCCCGACATATGCTCATCACTTACGCCGCGCGGGTTACCAAACCTGTTTGTCCGGCAAAATGCATTTCGTCGGTCCAGATCAAATGCACGGTTTCGAAGAACGCTTAACTACCGATATTTATCCCGCCGATTTTGGTTGGACACCTGATTATCGCAAGCCAGGTGAACGCATTGATTGGTGGTATCACAATATGGGTTCTGTCACCGGTGCTGGTGTCGCCGAAATCTCAAACCAAATGGAATACGATGACGAGGTGGCATATAATGCAACACGCAAGGTTTACGATTTGGCACGTGGCACGGATGACCGCCCATGGTGCCTGACCGTCAGTTTCACCCATCCACACGACCCATATGTTGCCCGCAAAAAATATTGGGATCTATACGAAGATTGCGAGCATTTGATGCCGACAATTCCAACCATGGAATATGACGATCACGACACCCATTCCAAACGTATTTTTGATGCAAATAATTGGCGTGATTTTGACATCAAAGATGAAGACATCCAAAAGTCCCGTCGCGCATATTTCGCGAACATTAGTTATTTGGACGACAAAATTGGCGAGGTCATGGAAGCGTTGAAATCCACACGCCAAGACGCAACAGTTCTGTTCGTTTCCGATCATGGCGATATGCTGGGCGAACGTGGCTTATGGTTTAAGATGTCATTCCTCGAGGGATCAAGCCGCGTACCACTGATGATCTGCGATCCTTCTATGGAGCCCGGCTTGGTCACTGCGCCAGTGTCAAACATTGATGTCACACCAACGTTGTGCGATTTGGCCGGCGTGTCGATCGACGAAATAGCGCCATGGGTCGAGGGGGAGAGCTTGGTACATCTTGGTCAAGGTGGTGAACGCACCAGTCCCGTTGCAATGGAATACGCGGCCGAAGCATCATATGCACCAATGGTTTCTCTGCGTTATGGCCCATGGAAATATAACCGCTGTGCGTTGGATGATGATCAACTATTCAATTTAGACGCTGACCCACACGAACTTACAAATTTGGCAAATGTGCCAGCTCACAAAGGAACGCTTGATCAGTTAAGGGCGAAATCACAGGCACGTTGGGATTTAGACGCCTTCGACAACCAAGTGCGCGAAAGCCAAGCACGTCGTTGGGTGGTTTACGAGGCATTACGCAACGGAAACTATTTCCCATGGGATTACCAACCCCTACAAGATGCATCAGAACGCTATATGCGGAACCATATGAATTTGGATAACTTGGAAGGCGAAAAACGCTTTCCGCGAGGTGAATAGCTGTTATTCGCTTTGCCTCGCCAACAACAGCGCGGCAACGTCACGAACTCCACTCCGTGCTTGGGATGGCGCGAGCTTAGTTACCTCTGCTTGCGCAGCTTCCAGCCAAACCCCATCCATATAGGCCTGCAATGCACGCCGGACTGTTTCCCGAGTTTCAACTGGTAGCAGTTGTTTCAGTTCTGCGCGAAAATGTGATCGTACGCGGCCGAGGTTGATCTTGTGCAACCGCGATAATCGAGTTGAATATGGCGCATGTGACCAAAATTGAATCCAAACACTGGTTTGCTCAACCGTAAATAACGCATCATCAAAGTTCGCGTCGCAAATCGCCATCAACCGCTGGCGAGGCGTATCCGTTGAACTGAGACGCCTCAGCAAAGCGTGTTTTAAAATATCCAATAGACGGCGCATTGTTGCTTCCATCAGTTTCTCTTTACTTCCGAAGTAGTAATTAATGCTGGCAGCCGATGTCCCTGCGCGTTTAGCAATCTCTGTCATAGTTACAACACTATAGCCGCGCTCATGCACCGCAAGAATCGCCGCGTCTATCAATTCTTCACTTCGAATATCGCGTATGGTTTTCCGTCTCATGGCTACACAGTGAATATTTTTAGCATTATATTCAACAGTTTAAATTAAATATTTCATTTCTTAAATGGCCATTTAATTTTTTATTTTACCATATGATAAAAACCGTCTAAGGTGCAACATCATAAAAGGTCAAAATAAGCCAAAAAAGGGAGGGTAAAAAATTGCATTCAATATTGATATTTGGCGTCTTACTTGCGTTCGCGTTGGTGATATTTTGCGTCATCAAATGGTGGAACGTAGAATGTATCGGCGTTACGCCCGTACCTCTTTTCACATTCATAGCAATTCTTTTCACGTCCGGCTTAGATGTCGGGCTTATTATGTTTCCACTGACCGAGTTTGGCGGATATGCAACAGAAACAGCATATTCATTCACCAATCCATTAGCTATCGAGTTCGGTTTTTGGGGATTTTTGATTTGGGCATTCTACTTCCTGACTGCATTCTATTTTTGCGTCATCGAGCCTCGCGTTAAGTTCTTTGAAATTCCTGTGGTACGCATTGCGAACAACCTCGTAATCATTGGCACATGCGCGTTTACCGCTAGTCTCTTCTTGATTTACTTGCCAGGTTATATCCCAGAAATTGGCGATGGTGAAACCGTTGTAGCAACATTCTATGTTATCGTTTTTGCAGTCATTTTGGCAGCAGCGTATTCAAGTACAGACATAAAATTTGTTCGTATCTTAAGTCTGGGCTCAACCTTCTTATTTTTGGCATTGATTGCTGGCATGTGGATTTACGCTGGCATGAGTCTGTCTGAATTTGGTTCAACTATTTCGAACATCAGTGGCTATTTTGGCAACCTACATAAATTTGTGTTACCACTAACAGATTACCACGAATTCTATTTGTTCTGGTGGTTCGCATGGTCGATTATGATTGGGCAATTCACATCACGTTTTGTGGGAGGCCTGAAAACATGGCAGCTTTTGGTGTCACTATTGGTCTTCCCGTCCATCCCATTGGCCATATGGTTCAGCGTTTTGTATTTCTACCATTTGAATGCAATTCCAACGGTGGGTGTCGTGAATCTAGCAATGATAGTCGTCGGGATTACTTTCGTTATCAACTCTCTAGACAGCTTAATTCGTTTGTATACGGACAATCTATCACTGACCGCTCAACGTTTCGGGAAACCAATGTATATTGCAGGTAACGTGGCCGTTTTATTCTTACTGACAATCTTGTTTAAGAGCCAATGGTTGCAAATCCAGTGGATTGGTGCTGTTGTCGTTGGGCTATATTTTGCGTGTCTGGCGTTTATTTTGATTACAAAGCGTCACGAAGTTATGGCGATTAATGCATCGCCGTCTGATCGCACGCTTGACTACACCAAGATTGAAAATACACACTAATGCTGAAAGTGGCCTTCGACATCGTCGAGGGCCATGCCAACAAAGAAAGTATCCATTATGCACGCTCAACCAACCGCCAGCCATTTCATCAATGGCAAATACGTTGAAGACACCAACGGTAAAGTTATCGAATGCATTTATCCTGCGACCGGCGAAGTGATCGCAAAGCTGCATTCCGCAACGCCAGAAATCATTGATATGGCATTGAACGCGGCAAAATCTGCGCAAAAAGCATGGGGCAAATTATCTGGCACTGAACGGGGCCGCGTTTTGCGCCGCGCGTCTGATATCATACGTGAACGCAATCACGAACTGTCTGTTTTGGAAACCTACGACACAGGCAAACCGATGCAAGAAACGCTGTATGTCGACGCCACGTCCGGAGCAGACGCGTTGGAATACTTTGGTGGCCTGGCTGGATCAATCACTGGTGAACACATCCCCTTGGGTGAAGATTGGGTTTACACCAAACGCATTCCTTTGGGTGTATGTGTTGGCATTGGCGCATGGAATTACCCTACTCAAATCGCATGTTGGAAAGGTGCCCCTGCACTAGCTTGTGGTAATTCTATGATTTTTAAGCCATCCGAAATGACACCATTGTGCGCATTAAAGATCGCCGAAATTTTGATAGAGGCCGGTGCGCCTGCTGGTATTTACAACGTGGTCCAAGGATATGGCGATGTTGGTGCAGCACTGGTGACTGATCCACGCGTAGACAAGGTTTCGCTGACAGGATCCGCATCCACCGGTAAGAAAGTTTATGCAGCGGCCGCGGCAGGTATGAAACACGTCACCATGGAATTGGGTGGCAAATCACCCCTAATTATTTTTGACGACGCAGACATCGAAAACGCAATTGGTGGCGCAATGCTGGCAAACATGTACTCCACAGGTCAGGTTTGTTCAAACGGTACGCGCGTATTCGTTCAAAGTGGAATCAAAGATGCATTTTTGAAACGGTTCGCCGAACGCGCCGCAGCAATTAAAATCGGCGACCCAATGGACGAAGAAACCCAATTCGGACCCATGGTTTCAAAATCACAACGTGACATCGTTATGGGTTTTATTGAACAAGGAAAAGCTGAAGGCGCAACTCTAGTGTGTGGCGGCAACGCAATTGATGGCGCAGGTTATTTCATTGAACCAACCGTGTTTGCCGATGTGACTGATAACATGACGATCGCACGCGAAGAAATTTTTGGCCCCGTAATGTCGGTATTCTCATTTGAAACCGAAGAAGAAGTAATCGCCCGCGCCAATGACACTGACTTAGGATTAGCAGGTGGCGTTTTTACAAACGACATCAAACGCGCCCATCGTGTTGTCGACGAATTGGACGCTGGTACGTGCTTTATCAACAGCTACAACGATGCCCCAGTCGAAGCGCCCTTTGGTGGCGTTAAAGGCTCTGGCGTTGGGCGGGAAAACTCAAAGGCCGCAATCGAACATTACAGCCAACTCAAAACCGTTTACGTTCGCATGGGCAACGTCGATTCACCTTACTAAGGACACCAAAATGGAAGCGGATTATGTAATCGTCGGCGCCGGCTCTGCTGGCTGTGCAATGGCCTATCGCCTGTCAGAAGATGGCGAGCATTCGGTGCTGGTTATTGAATATGGGGGCAGTGACATCGGGCCGTTAATTCAGATGCCGGCGGCGCTGTCTTATCCGATGAATATGAAGACATATGATTGGGGCTTTCAGTCTGAACCTGAACCACATCTGGATGGCCGCAAGCTAGCCACCCCACGCGGTAAAGTGGTCGGTGGATCATCGTCAATCAACGGTATGGTATACGTCCGTGGTCATGCAAAAGATTATGACCATTGGGACGAAAGTGGTGCGAAAGGTTGGTCTTACGCCGATGTATTACCCTACTTCAAACGCATGGAAAACTGGCACAGCGGCGGACACGGCGGTGACAAGGAATGGCGTGGAACAAGTGGCCCGCTGCACGTCACGCGTGGCCCACGTAAAAATCCATTATTCAAAGCTTTTGTAGATGCTGGGCGACAAGCTGGCTATCAAACGACTGACGACTACAACGGTGAACAACAAGAAGGCTTTGGCCCGATGGAGCAAACCGTTTATAAAGGACGGCGCTGGTCAGCGGCAAATGCTTATCTACACCCGGCACTGAAGCGCGATAACTGTAATATTGTCCGTGCTTTCGCGCGTAAAATTGTTATCGAAGATGGCCGTGCAGTTGGAGTCGAAGTTGAACGAGGTGGCAAAATTGAGGTCATTCGAGCCATCAATGAAGTTATCATTGCCGCATCGTCATTAAACTCGCCTAAGCTGTTGATGTTGTCAGGGATTGGTCCTGCCAAGCACCTAAAAGAACATGGCATTGATGTCGTCGCAAATCGACCTGGCGTCGGGCAAAACCTGCAAGATCATTTAGAAATTTACCTTCAGATTGCGAGTTTGAAACCAATCACATTATACCGCCATTGGAACCTTGTTTCAAAGGCGCTGATTGGGGCGCAATGGCTGTTTACTAAGGCGGGCTTGGGCGCATCAAACCAATTCGAAAGCGCCGCGTTCGTCCGTTCAAAAGCTGGCGTTGAATATCCAGATATTCAGTACCACTTTTTACCCATAGCTGTACGTTATGACGGACAAGCGGCGGCAGAAGGTCACGGATTTCAGGCCCATGTTGGGCCTATGCGTTCAAATTCACGTGGTTCAGTAACACTGAACTCCAGCGATCCACAAGATGCTCCTAAAATTCTGTTCAATTACATGAGCACGCCGGAAGACTGGGACGATTTCAGAAATTGTATTCGTTTAACTCGTGAAATTTTCGGGCAAGATGCGTTTCGCGAATACGCAGGCAAGGAAATTCAACCCGGAGCCGCATTGCAAACGAACGAGCAACTGGATCAATTTTTACGCCATGAAGTTGAAAGCGCATATCATCCATGTGGTACCTGTAAAATGGGCGCTGCAAATGATCCAATGGCGGTGGTTGATCCCGAATGTCGTGTCATTGGTATCAATGGATTGCGCGTAGCAGACAGTTCAATTTTCCCACGGATAACGAATGGGAACCTGAATGGGCCCAGTATTATGACTGGCGAAAAAGCCGCCGATCACATTTTAGGAAAGCAACCGTTGCCAAAATCAAACGCTAAGCCTTGGAACCACCCAAAGTGGAAAACAAAACAACGTTAGTTTTGCACCGCTAGTTGCTGATTTAAAACTCTATTTTTAAACTTTTTAAGCGACGAAATATTACAATCATGTATCAGACATAACTCTGCCTTGGATAACGCTCTCGCATAATAGAACCCTTGGTGCTTAGTGCAGCCCTTGGAAATCAACCAGTCTGATTGTTCTTTTGTTTCAATCCCTTCGACCACAACAGATAAATTCAAGGCCCGAACAATTTCGATTGCTCCCGCCATCAACTTTTCACCTGCATTTGCCATCAAACTACGGTCGATTTTAATTGTTTGCACGGGATATCCATTCAATCGCGCAATGTTTGAATATGCACTGCCAAAATCATCAATCGCCAAAGTGTATCCCATCGAAACAATTTCCTGTAACATTTTACTGAAGTGACTCTCTCCAATCTGCAAAGCAGTTTCCGTCAGTTCAATTTCCATTACAGATGGATCAAAACCTGGCATTTTAGACAAGAGCCTTAGTTGTACCAGCAATGCCAAACCCTGAAATTGCATCGGGGAAACATTCACAGAGAGCCGACAATGACGCAATGCTTTTGGCAAGGAAAGGTAGCCCTCGACTGCGTTTTTCAATACCCATCCACCGAGCTCGCTTATCATGCCGGTAGATTCCGCGATTGGAATGAATTCTGTTGGTGGAATATTAGCGCCTGATCTGCTGCGTAATCGTGCCAGCGCCTCTAATCCGGTAATTTTCTTTGTTTCCAGGCAAACAATCGGCTGAAAGGACAACGTTAGACGCCCATCCGCACTCTGCAACGCACTTGCAAGTTCATCTTCGACTTCTAAAAATCGCAGTTTTTTCAAGTATAGTTTTTCACGGAAAATCTGCACCCTATCTCCATCATTTTCCTTAGCCGAGTAAAGAGCCAAATCCGCCTTTACCAACAAGTCATGAAAACTGAGGTACTCGAGTTGTGAAAGGATATACGCAAGTCCAACGCTGGCATCGATTGCAAAGTAGTTGCGACCAATTTTAATTGGGCTTTTTAATGTTGCAATCAATTCACGGCACTCACGCGTGATATCGGTCAAAGCTCTGTTTGATCGCATTAGGATACAAAACTCGTCACCACCAAACCGTGATATGATCGTGTTTTTTGGAAAAAACAGTTTCAGCTTCGATGAAATTTTCTTAAGTAATTTGTCACCGACCACGTGTCCGAATGTGTCATTCACGTACTTAAAACGATCCAAATCGATCAATAAAAGGAATACATTTTCGTTCCCTTTGGCGGCAGTTAAAATAAAGTCATCAGCACGCGATGTCAAATATTGACGATTGCGAAGGCCCGTCAAAAAATCATGGTTCGCTAAATGTTCAATGCGTCGTTTGGCTTGCTCTTTTTCGTCAATGTCCAGTTCAGTTAAAAGCAACGTTTGCATGCCCGATACGGAATCGAAGCTTTTGCGAGCTTCAATTTCGTGTATGCGGGCGCCTTCCTGCGTTTTAACAGGGCATACATAATGTCCCTCTTTTCCCGCCATCAAACCGGACTCTAAAGATCGCAAAACTGAGACCGACATTATACGATCCGACAAATTTGTACCTTGTGCAGTAAAAGCATGGAGAGCCGCAGGGTTAGCATAAATACAATCGCCATCCGTGTTATAAATTGTCACCATTGCGCCCGTATACAAAAGCGCCTGCGAGCCATGAAGAATCGCGGATGACTTTTCTTGCGTTAGCTGGGCTTCGCACAACATAGCCATACGCCCAGAGGCCAATCGGCACCCACGAAAACGACACAGAACTGTTTTGGCTTTGTCTTTGGGGTAAAGAGTCCAACTCTCGTCGAAATAGACGCCGTTTTCGAACTCTTTTTGATACTGTAATAATCGCGCACGAACCGAATTAGACATCCCAGAACCCATATCCCGTTGTGTTAATTCGGTTATTGAATCCGCTTCCCACAGCTCGTTTGCAGATTGATTTGCCCACAGCACCCGTGCATTATCTATGTCGAACACCCAAACTGGAAAGATTGACTCTTCAAATGGGTCCGTTTTGTCTTTGGGAAGCTCAAGTTCTGTCATTATACTCTCGTATTCGGGTTACGCGATAGACTTATTGTCAGCACGAATATTTCAATTTTACACACTTAATTAAAGAAATTTCACATGCTAATTCTACCTAGTGCTGTATTTTTAAGCAACGACCTTATCCAATGACAACGCTTAGTCGACATGAGCGTGACAAGAAATTAGGTTGGTGTGAATAGCCCCTAGTTTCCTAGACGCCTTGCTTGTTCATTTTTTGCTGCCATTCAAAGTCAACGGGTAACAGCATGCCATTTCTAGCATGTTTGCGTTTTGGATTATAGAAAAATTCGATGTAGTCGAAGACATCACTCCTTGCAGCAACTCTGGTTTTATAGACCCTGCGCCTAATGCGTTCACGTTTTAGTAGGTTAAAGAAACTTTCTGCTACCGCGTTGTAGTGACAATTTCCTCTGCGGCTCATGCTGTGTTCCAAGTTATGTTGCTTTAGGAATGCCGCCCAATCAATGCTGGTGAATTGCGAACTCTGATCCGCTGCCCGGCAGGGTATTGCGCAGCAATGTCCCGAAAGGGGGGATGTATCAACACTTTGTCTTCTGGCTTTCATCGCCAAACTGCCATCAGCAATGCTTGCAACACAAGATCAATCGGCTGACGGGATTGCATCCATTGCCGACAGGTGATTGCAGGCAATCACCGAGAGGGCCCAGCCAACAATTTTGCGAGAGTAGAGGTCAATCACAACGGCCAGATACGAAAACCCCTCATATGTTTTGATGTAGGTGATGTCTGTGACCCAAAATCCATCTGGGGCGTCTACATTGAACTGCTTGTCCAATGTATTATTGACGACAACAGATGGCTTGCCACCATACTTGCCCCCTCTCGTGCATGTAAACATGCACTGCCGGGCAGTGAGGCGGCGTTTATAGCCGATCTGGGCCTTGATCCTTGCTAAACGCGCCACACGGTTGGGGCAGCACGTCTCGCCTTGATCACACAGATCGTCGTGCAACTTGCGATATCCGTAAACCTTGCCACTGTCTTCCCATGCTTCTTTGAGCAAGTCAGTTTGACG
>Ga0209532_1000363_pt1 | contig 39183 bp, 39 predicted proteins | sample COG_02_FD_184746 | JGI IMG/M metagenome (GOLD analysis project Ga0209532, IMG submission 184746) | Pelagic Microbial community sample from North Sea - COGITO 998_met_02 (SPAdes) (version 2) | ecosystem: Environmental > Aquatic > Marine > Neritic zone/Coastal water | place: Helgoland, sampling... | reverse complement strand
CAATATCAGCAACACGCTGAGCGTGGTCGCTACCGGCGTCCTGCCTATCGCGACACTCGGGCTCCTGCCCATCGTCTACCAATTCCACCACTTGGGCATGTCACAAACTTTGTATTACTGAGGGATTTCAGAGCTTTGCTCTGACTTTGTTTCTACTGCTGGTATATCCATATCAACTGCCGAATCGAAAGGAATAATTTCCATTTCTGGCAACAGATCAGCATCTACCACTGTTTTATTTTTCGCAATAACTGCGAGACTAACACTGGTAACAAAAAAGATTGTCGACAGTATTGCGGTCATTCTGCTGAAGAAGTTCCAGCTGCCGCCACTGCCAAACACGGTTTGTGAACCACCGGCACCAAATGAAGCTCCCGCCTCCGCGCCCTTACCTTGCTGGACTAAAATAAGCCCGATCAGAACTACGGCGATTAGAAAGTGAAAGATTAAAATAAAATTTTCCATGATTACGCTTCTACCAATTGTGCAATATTCATAAATTCGTCTGCCTCAAGGGAGGCCCCACCAACCAGTCCACCATTGATGTCTGGCTGCTTAAATAGTTCTGCTGCATTGCCCTTATTGACGCTGCCGCCATAGAGCAACGTAGTCGATTGCCCCGCTTTACCAAGCTGTATACGTATGGCAGCGTGCACTTCCTGAGCCTGCTCCGGACTTGCTGTCTCTCCGGTTCCAATTGCCCAAACCGGTTCATAGGCAATCACTGATTGGCAGACCTTATCTAGACCTACAAGGTCAATCACTGCGCTAATCTGCTTTGCTATCACTTCAAGCGTCGCATCTTGCTGGCGCTGTGAAAAGCTTTCTCCAACACAGAGGATGGGTATCAATCCCGCATTCTGTGCTGCTCTAAATTTTTCAGCAACTGTCTGGTCGCTCTCACCGAAAACGGCTCGGCGCTCTGAGTGCCCAACCAAAACATACTTACAACCCTGGTCTAGCAACATCTCCGCAGAGACTTCACCTGTGTAAGCACCATTAGAGTACTGGGAAACATTTTGCGCACCAATGCTAATACCACTGTCAGCAAGAATATCGCTGACCGCCGATATATGTAACAACGGCGGAAAAACAATCATCTCTGCATCAGCGTCCTGGAAGCTGTGCTGGCTGAGCTGGGTCGCTAATTTTCGCGCCGATTCAACTGTGCCATGCATTTTCCAGTTGCCCGCGATCAGCGGTTTACCCATCCTGAGTACTCCTTTGAGTGCAGTCCCGCGAAAGGGCGCAAATCCTACCCGACTGCAGGCTAAGATACAATAAGCAAATCAGCTTTTAAGTGCCTCTACCCGCTGTTTAACGATTTCAGCAATGGCTGCGGCTAAACTCTCCACCAATGCACTGTCTTCACCCTCGACCATCACCCGAATCAGGGGTTCGGTTCCAGAAGGTCTAAGTAAAACACGACCGCGACCTGCAAGCTTTTCTTCAGCCTCGGCAACGGCACGATTGATCGCTTCATCACCACTGAGGTCGATCTTCTGAGAGAGACGAACATTGATCATTAACATTGGCAGTTTGCTCATGCCATTCTTGAGTTCACGCAGGGATTTGCCGCTATCGACCACAGCTCTCAAGACCTGAAGCGCCGACACTATGCCATCACCAGTAGTATTGAGGTCACTACAGAGGACATGGCCAGAGCCTTCGCCGCCGAGAACCCAACGGTGCTCTTTCATTGCCTCAACCACATAGCGGTCGCCGACTTTGGTGCGCACGAAGGGAATATTCATTTCTGCCAGAGCCAATTCGAGCCCCAGGTTACTCATCTGAGTGCCAGCGACACCATTACAACCGCCCTGAAACTGATGCCGATGCTGGGCGATAATAAACAATAATTCATCGCCATCGACCAGATCACCCTGATCGTCGATAAAGAGAACACGATCGCCGTCACCATCAAAGGCAATACCTAGATCTGCCTGATTATCCAATACGGCAGAAGACAGCCCGGCAGTGTAGGTTGACCCACATTGATCATTGATATTAAAACCATTGGGCTGATTGCCCATGGTAATAGTGGTGGCGCCCAGCTCTTTAAAGACTTTTGGGCCCACGTCATAGGTTGCGCCATGGGCACAGTCGAGCACCACTTTCATTCCCTGAAGGTTAAACCCCGAGGGCAGACTGCCTTTGCAAAATTCTACATAACGACCTGCAGCATCGGTTATGCGCCGCGCTTTGCCGAGATAATTCGAGCCATTGGTGACCAGTGGCTGGTCGAGCAAGGCTTCGATCTCAAGTTCGATTTCGTCTGACAATTTGTAACCGTCAGCGCCGAAGAACTTAATGCCATTATCTTCTACTGCATTGTGCGATGCGCTGATAACAATACCGGCAGCGGCGCGAAAGGTCCGCGTCAGATAAGCGATGGCCGGTGTCGGCATAGGCCCAAGCATATCAACATCGACACCCGCGGCGATCAGGCCAGCTTCAAGAGCGGACTCAAACATATAGCCAGACACTCTGGTGTCCTTACCGATCAATACACGCTTTTTGCCTACGGCATTACGCGTCAGAACCGTACCGGCAGCCCAGCCAAGCTTAAGGAAAAAATCTGCTGTAATAGGTGCTTCGCCTACACGTCCGCGAATGCCATCGGTACCAAAATACTTTCTCGTCATAGTTAAATTATCCCTTTCTTAAAATCTACTGTGCGCTGCCAGACAGTTAATGCCTGCACTGTCTCGCGCACATCATGCACACGCAGTATGATTCCATTTGAGCAACCGATCTGCGCTCGTCGCTGAGCAACTGACTGGGCCATCAAAAGTGCCATGGTAACACTTCCAATCAGTCTATTATCTACACTTGAATTAATTAACTGACCGATCATAGTCTTCCGAGAAACACCCAACAGCAGGCTCTGACCTGTATCCACAAAGCGGTCCAGAGAGCCGGACAATGCCAGATTGTGCTCAAGGGTCTTACCAAAACCAAATCCGGGATCCAGTAGTATCTGTTCACTGGCAATCCCAACATCTAAGCAGGCTTGCTTGCGCTGCTGTAAAAAATGTAATACTTCAGTGACCACGTCAGTGTAGACGGGATTTGCCTGCATGCTATCCGGCTGATTTTGCATATGCATCAAACAGACAGGCAATCCAGAGGCTGCAGCAGCCTGAAGAGCCCCCTCGCGCTGCAGAGCACGGACATCATTAAGTAGATGGACACCGGCCTTTGACGCCTCTGTAATCACCTGTGCAGTGCTGGTATCCACTGAGATCAGAGCATCAAATCTTGCACTCACGGCCTGGACAACAGGCAACACCCTATCTAACTCCTGCTGAGTCGAAACCGGTGAGGCTCCGGGGCGCGTCGATTCACCGCCAATATCAATAATATCTGCCCCGTCGGCCAACATGGATTCCACTGTCTGCAGGGTTTTATCCAGATCGACTTTTTCACCGACGCAGAGCTGGCCCCCGTCGGAGAAGGAGTCGGGGGTAATATTGACAATACCCATCACCGCGGGGCGGGATAGATCCAGTGTTTTATTGCCACAGATAAGCGTCATTGCATTCCTAAAAGTAAAAAGCCCCGCAACCATTACGGCGGCGAGGCTATGCCTGCTCTGGCGAGTTAGGCTTCTTCTACGGGGCCGCCAATGGGGCCCTCTTTGGCTGGCTCTTTCACAGGTTCTTTAGAGGCCTCTTCAGTAGATCCAGCAGACTGCTTACCTGCGCCTGAATCCGAATCATTATCATCCCAATGCTTTGGCTGACGGACTTTGCGTCTATGCATTAAGTCGTCAACCTGATCAGCATCAATGGTTTCAAACTCCATCAAGGCGTCTTTCATTGACTCGAGAATATCGCGATTATCTTCAAGCAGCGTCTTGGCCTGTTTATAGGCGTCGTCCAAGATAGCGCGAACTTCTAAGTCGATCTGACGCGAAGTGTCTTCTGAGTAGTGGGCATTGCCGCCACCAGGATTTTGCGCTTCATCTTCACCGTAGAGCACCGGGCCCATGGTCTCGCTGAGCCCCCATTTCGTGACCATATTGCGCGCCATCTGAGTGGCCCGCTCAATATCATTGGAGGCACCTGTGGTAACACCATCCAAGCCACCAATCAACTCTTCCGCAAGACGTCCGCCAAACAGGCTGCAGAGCTGACTAAATAGCTGACGTCGGCTCATGCTGTAGCGATCTTCTTCGGGCAGGTACTGGGTTACACCCAGGGCACGGCCGCGGGGAATAATAGTGACCTTGTGCACTGGATCGTGCTCGGGAACGAGCTTGCCGATAATCGCATGGCCGGCTTCGTGATAGGCGGTATTGGCTTTCTCTTTATCAGACATGACCATGGAGCGGCGCTCGGCGCCCATCATGATTTTGTCTCGGGCTTGCTCAAACTCTTCCATACCGACTACGCGACGCTTGCTGCGAGCGGAAAATAGCGCCGCTTCGTTGATCAAGTTAGCCAGATCGGCGCCAGAGAAACCGGGAGTACCGCGGGCAATGACACTTAACTTAACACTTTCATCTATAGGCACTTTGCGTGCGTGCACTTTAAGAATCTGTTCGCGACCACGAATATCTGGCAGGCTGACATAGACCTGGCGATCAAAGCGACCGGGGCGCAGTAAGGCTTTATCCAACACGTCGGGACGGTTGGTTGCAGCAATAACGATAACGCCTTCATTGCCCTCAAAGCCATCCATTTCCACCAGCAACTGGTTTAACGTCTGCTCCCGCTCGTCGTTACCGCCACCATAACCACCGCCACGATGGCGACCGACAGCATCGATCTCGTCGATAAAGATAATGCACGGCGCTTGCTTCTTGGCCTGCTCAAACATATCCCGCACGCGCGCTGCGCCTACACCGACGAACATTTCGACAAAGTCAGAACCGGAAATTGAGAAGAATGGCACCTTGGCTTCACCGGCAATCGCTTTCGCCAGCAGCGTTTTACCTGTGCCCGGGGGGCCGACCATTAAAACGCCCTTGGGGATACGTCCGCCAAGGCGTTGAAATCTAGTGGGGTCACTGAGGAAATCAACCAGTTCGCTAACATCCTCCTTGGCTTCATCGACACCGGCCACATCGGCAAATGTAGTACTAATCTGGTCGCTATTGAGCAGCTTGGCTTTGCTCTTACCAAAGCTCATGGGGCCGCCCTTGCCACCGGCACCGCCCTGCATTTGACGCATAAAGAAGACAAATATTGCCAGAATTAATAATATCGGAAAGGCTGCGACCAGCAGCTGAGAGAGCAGACTGGGTGTCTCAGGCTCTTTACCCACCACTTGGACATTGTGATTGAGCAGGTCATCCATCAAGCCGGGATCTTGAACATTAGGCCGCACGGTCTTGAAGGTTGAACCATCGAGACGCACGCCTTCGATAATCAAACCGCTAATGGAAACACTTGAGACGCGTTCATTTTGCACATCGGTCACGAATTCCGAGTAGATGATCTCATTTTCCACTTCTTTTGGCGTGAAGCTATTGAAAACAGACATCAGAATGGCGGCCAAAACCAACCACACAACCAAATTTTTAACCAAATCGTTCAAGTTATTATCCTCATAATCAGGCTTTTAAGCCCTTGGCAACCATGTAGACTTCCCGAGATTTTGATCTCGAGGCGTCGGGCTTTCGCATACTGACTCTATCAAACAATGTTCTAACGTGTCGCACAAACTCATCGAATCCCTCTCCCTGGAAAAGTTTGGCAATAAAAACGCCTTCTGGCTTCATAACTTTACAGGCTAGATCTACAGCTAGCTCGACCAAATAGATGCTGGTGGGCTGATCTACTGCCTTACTACCTGTTAAGTTGGGGGCCATATCCGAAATTACAAGGTCAACAGGCCGTTTATCGATTAGCCCTAGGAGCTCCTGTAATATTTTATCTTCGGTAAAATCGCCGAGAATAAAGTCAACGCCGGCAATACCGTCCATGGGCAACAGATCTAGCGCATGAACACGACCTTCATGACCCACTAAGTCCATCGCCACCTGAGACCATCCACCTGGTGCTGCTCCTAGGTCTACGACGGTCATGCCAGGGCGGATCAAGCGATCCTTCTCAATGATCTCAAGTAATTTATAGCTTGCGCGGGAGCGATAGCCATCCTTCTGTGACATTTGCACATAAGGGTCTTTCACATGTTGTTTTATCCAACTACGATTTTTCGATTTCGCCATGGGGTTGTTTTAGCTAGAATGGCCGACCTTTAAAGTGAGTCGTGCATTATGACAAGTTCCAACGCGGATAAAAAACATTTACGTCGACTAGGCCATAATCTTAAGCCTGTAGTGACAGTAGCCGGTAATGGTCTCACCGAAAACGTCACTAATGAGATCGAACGCGCCCTTACCGACCATGAATTAATTAAGATTAAGCTGGTCGCTGAAGATCGTGATGCCAAAAAAGCCCTGACAGACACTATTTGCACTAGCCACAGCGCGACGCTGGTGCAATCCATCGGCCATATGCTACTCATATACCGCAAAGCCAAGACGCCAGATCCACGGCTATCTAACTTATTGCGCTGAATTACTGAACTTTTGTGCCATAATCTCCGGTCATACCAGTAAAAATTGAGAGACAGGCGTGACCTCAAATCGCACAGTGAATCTTATTATTCGTTACCTTGGCAAACCCATATTAGTCGGCCTGTGCGCAGCCGCATTGATACTACTGGTGTTCCCTGAGATTCGCCAGCAGGGCAATGGCGCTGAAGAGTCGTCGATGGACCTCGATCGCCGCAGCCACGGCAACGAGTGGACAGGGCCAGTCTCCTACTCCCACGCAGTGAAGCGCGCCGCACCTTCTGTAGTAAATATATATACGCGAACTATAACCAAGCCTTCTAACCACCCACTGCTCGACGACCCCTACTTTCGACGTCTATTTAATAATCAACAGCAACGCATTCAGTCCTCCCTCGGCTCCGGCGTAATCATGCAGGAAGATGGCTTTATGCTGACCAACAATCATGTTATCGATGGTGCTGACCAGATATTGGTGCTGCTCTACGATGGTCGCGAAGCTCCTGCCATTGTGGTGGGTAAAGATCCAGAAACTGACCTAGCAGTCTTAAAGATTGAAGCCGATAACCTGCAGCCTATCTCTCTGGGCGAACCAACCCAAGCTCAAATTGGCGATGTGGTGCTGGCGATAGGCAATCCCTACGGCGTAGGCCAAACAGTTACTCAAGGTATTGTCAGCGCTACTGGCCGCAATGGCCTCGGGCTCAATACATTTGAGAACTTTATTCAAACCGATGCCGACATCAATCCCGGTAACTCAGGTGGCGCACTGGTCGATAGCTACGGCAATTTGCTCGGCATCAATACGGCAATTCTCAATCAGGTTGGTTCAGCAGGTATTGGTTTTGCCATTCCAGCTGATACTGCGGAGAAAGTGCTCAACGATATTATTAGCTACGGCTATGTAGTGCGCGGCTGGCTGGGTATGGATGCTTTCCCCTTGACGCAACCAATTGCCAAGCGCCTGAACTTGCCTATCTATCAAGGACTGCTAGTGCGAGCGATTTACAATGGCAGTCCAGCTTTTCTGGTGGGCATTCAGCCCGGAGATATAGTAGTCAAAATTAATAATGAACCGGTCACCGACCGCCAGACCAGTATCAGCCAGATTGCCGATGTAGCGCCTGGCGCGCCGATTGAATTAGAAATTTGGCGTCAGGGTGCGACCTTTGCCGTAACTGCTGTTGCGGGTATTCGGCCCACTAGCCCGCTCTAAATAAAGCGCTTCATAAAACAGTCTACAAAAACGGCTGTTCAAAGGCAGTTCTAGCCAATAATCTCGCCCAAGGCATCAATCAGCTGTTGGTTTTGCTCTGGCGTGCCCACAGTAATGCGCAAAAATTCACTGAGCCGCGGTTTATTAAAGTGACGGATAATAATATTTTTATCTCTCAGGGATTGCGTTAGAGCCAAACCATTCTGATCAGAGTGGCGGGCGAGCACAAAATTCGCTGATGAGGGCAGCACATCAAAACCAAGCACCTTGAGCTGCTCAACTATCCATTCGCGACTAGAGATCACCTTCTCACGCATGGCCGCAAAATAGTCCGGATCATTAAAAGAAGCGATGGCTGCAGCCAACTGAACATGGCCAAGGGGGTAGGAGTTAAAACTATTTTTAATTCGCTCCAGCCCTTCAATTAATACCTTCGAGCCCATGGCATAACCAATTCTCATGCCCGCCAATGAGCGCGACTTAGACATGGTTTGCACAACCAGTAGATTGTAGTATTGGTCTATTAAACTGACAGCGCTAGATCCGGCCTCAGCAAAGTCAATATAGGCTTCATCCACCACCACCACAGAATCTCTGTTGTCTTGAAGCAAAGCCTTGATGGCATCAAGGCCCAGCAGTCTGCCAGTGGGTGCGTTGGGGTTAGGGAAAATAATTCCGCCATTTGCACGTCGATAGCCCTCTAAATCGAGACTGTAATCATCGGCCAGCGGTACCTTACTAAATTCAATACCGTAGAGGCCGCAGTAGACAGGGTAAAAACTGTAGCTTATATCAGGATATAAGATTGGCTGCGCCTGGCGAAACAGGCCATTAAATACATGCGCCAAAACTTCATCAGAGCCATTGCCAACAAACACCTGTTCCGGTGTCAGCTGAAAATAATCAGCGAGAGTTTGCTTAAGCTGATCCGCGTTGGAAGGCGGATAGAGACGCAAGTCATCGTTCACCGCACTTTCCATGGCCTGCATCACGGCTGGCGAGGGCGGATAGGGGTTCTCATTGGTATTTAGCTTGGTGAGATTGGCATTCGCAGGTTGCTCACCCGGAACATAGGGCTCTAACCCAACGACAAAATCACTCCAGAACTTACTCATATTTTCTTCTCGCATTAGCTTGTCAGTCTAGCCTGTCATTCTAGCCACGAATTCGATATTCCGCAGACCGCGCGTGGGCTGTCAAGGACTCACCGCGACCCAAGACCGAGGCCACTTTGCCAAGATCAGAGGCACCCTGCTCAGAACAGAAAATCAGCGAACTGCGCTTCTGAAAATCATAGACACCCAATGGCGAAGAAAAACGCGCAGTGGATGAGGTTGGCAACACATGGTTGGGACCAGCACAGTAATCACCCAATGCCTCGGCGGTATGGCGCCCCATAAAAATAGCCCCAGCGTGACGAATTTTTGGCAGCCATGCTTCAGGATCGGCAACAGACAATTCCAGATGCTCTGGAGCAATTCGATTGATCAACTCTATGGCTTCATCGGCATCGCGAACTTCGATCAGCGCGCCGCGGCGCTCCAGAGACTGACGAATAATTTCGCTGCGTTCCATCTCAGGTAACAATTTGGTCATGCTGCTGTGGACTGCCGCTATATAGTCGGCATCCCAAGAGACAAAGATTGCCTGAGCATCTTCATCGTGTTCGGCTTGAGAGAACAGGTCCATAGCAATCCAATCAGGATCGGTGTCGGCATCGCAGACCACCAGAATTTCACTGGGCCCGGCAACCATATCCAACCCAACCAATCCAAATACCATTCGCTTAGCCGTGGCGACATAGATATTGCCGGGGCCAACAATTTTATCCACTTTAGGGACAGTTTCAGTGCCATAGGCGAGCGCGGCAATAGCCTGCGCGCCACCAATGGTGAACACCTGATCGACGCCGGCAATGGCTGCAGCGGCAAGCACCATAGGACTGAGTTCACCGTCCGGGGCGGGCACCATCATAATCACTTCACCCACACCGGCAACGCGAGCCGGAATGCAGTTCATTAAAACAGATGAGGGATAGCTTGCTTTGCCTCCTGGCACGTAAATACCGACACGATCTAGCGGTGTGATCTGTTGCCCGAGAACGCTGCCATCGGCTTCCTGATAGCGCCAAGAGGGCTGCTCCTGGTGGTTGTGGTAGTCTCGAATGCGCTCTGCAGCTCTCTCTAGCGCGTTTCGCGTCGCTACATCTATAGATTCAAGTGCTTGCTGAAGTTGGTCCTGCCCTATCACTAACTGACTGACTTCTTCAATCTGACGACGATCAAAGCGATTAGTCAGATCAATTAACGCCTGATCACCCTGAGCTTTGACCTGGCGCAGAATTGCGATGACCGCGTCTTCCACAGCAGTGTCTGAAACCAGATCCCAGGCGATCAGCTCACTCAGGGTTTGGTCAAAATTTTCGTCGCTGGTAGACAGCTTCTTGATGGCACATTTGTCGCTGATCATGAATTGTTCTCCACCGCCTCTCTCAGTGCATCGACAATGTCCTGCACTTGAGAAAATTTGGTTTTCATCGACGCCTTGTTGACGATTAGGCGCGAGCTGATTTCGGCGATCTCGTCTCTGGCCTCAAGACCGTTGGCGCGCAAAGTATTGCCTGTGTCCACTATATCAACAATCTCCTGGGCCAGATCCAGTATCGGCGCCAACTCCATCGCCCCATAGAGCTTGATCAAATCAGCCTGACGGCCCTGCTGAGCGTAGTATTCACGAGCAACATTGATATATTTGGTGGCAACGCGCAGCCTGCTGTGCTGCTGGGTTGTACCCACAGGTACGGCAGTCATTAACTTGCAACGCGCTATACCCAGATCAAGCGGCTCATAGTAGCCATCCCCTTGATGCTCAAGCAGCATATCTTTACCTGCCACCCCCAGATCTGCAGCACCAAATTGCACATAAGTGGTTACATCTGAGCCACGCAAAATAATCAACCGGACATTGTCACGATTAGTCGGAAACACCAGCTTGCGACTGGTAAAGACATCCTCTGCCGGCACGATTCCGGCGCGGGCCAGAAGTGGAAGAGTTTCTTTTAATATGCGTCCCTTGGTCAGGGCGATAGTTATCTGGGTCATTAGCCTTTCTGCTTTTACTATTCGTTATGCTCAGTGGTTACGTCTACTGAGCTAAAAGAGCTCTATTAAAGAGCTCCATTAAAGAGCTCTACTACAATGCGCTGCGCTAATTAGTCACGCGCTTAATTTTGGCTCCGAGCAACTGCATTTTTTCTTCGATACATTCGTAGCCACGGTCTATATGGTAAATGCGCTCAACTACGGTTTCGCCATCAGCAACCAATGCAGCTATCACCAACGCCGCCGAAGCGCGCAGATCCGATGCCATCACCGGGGCGGCACTCAGTCGCTCAACGCCGGTAACAACAGCAGTATTGCCTTCAACTGTGATGGCTGCACCCATACGATTCAATTCCTGAACCTGCATCAGGCGATTTTCAAATATAGTTTCGATCACCACACCAGTGCCTTCAGCGACTGCATTAATGGCAGTGACCTGAGCCTGCATATCAGTGGGAAAAGCCGGGTAAGGAGCAGTCTTAATATTGACTGCCTTGGGACGCTTGCCCTGCATATCCAATTCAATCCAGTCTTCACCCTGAGTAATCACGGCACCCGCTTCTTGCAGCTTTAGAAGTACAGCTTCAAGCGACGACGGATCAGTCTGGGTTACTTTTACCTTACCTCGGGTGGCCACCGCGGCGGCCAGATAGGTGCCGGTCTCAATGCGATCTGGCATCACTTTAAAGTGACCGCCGGTAATTTTCTCCACGCCGTTAATAATCAGTCGCGCAGAACCTATACCTTGAATATCAGCACCCCAAGCATTCAGACAATTCGCCAAGTCGACAATCTCGGGTTCCCGCGCGGCGTTCTCAATGACCGTCTGACCCTCGGCCAATACCGCCGCCATCATCAAATTTTCGGTGGCACCTACGGAAACAACATCCATCAAAATATGACAGCCAACAAGGCGACCATTGCTGCGCGCCTTGATATAGCCTTCGTCGACCTCAATTGTCGCACCCATGGCTTCAAGGCCACGCAAGTGCAGATCCACAGGTCGACTCCCTATAGCGCAACCACCGGGAAATGACACATTGGCTTCACCATAGCGGCTCAGCAACGGTCCCAGCACCAGAATTGAGGCGCGCATGGTTTTGACTAATTCGTAGGGTGCAGTGACGCTGTGCAGCGTCGAGTTATCCACCTCTAGCCGGAGTTTCTCATCAATACTCACAGTCACCCCCAAGCTGGCGAGCAACTCGATGGTGGTAGTTACATCCTGCAGATGCGGCAGGTTGGAGACGGTGGCCAAACCCTCAGAGAGCAGTGTTGCCGACAGAATCGGCAGGGCGGCATTTTTCGAGCCGGAAATCCATACCTCACCTACAAGCGGCCCGCCACCTTGAATCTTTAATTTGTCCATCAAACAACCTTGAGTAGAGAAGCGCCAGTTGGGAAAGAAAGCGAAGTGTTTTAGGCTTTAGCCTGCCACTCGCTTGGGGTGAAAATTTTCATATTGACAGCATGCATGGCGCCCGAGGAAATCTCACTGTTCAATGCAGCATAAATAAGCTGCTGACGCTGCACTGCACGCTTGCCATCAAAGACCTCACCTATAGCGGTGATATTGTAATGACCACCCTCGCTGGCAACCTCAAACTGACAGTTCGGTATTGCGCTTTCAAGTAGTGCTTTTACATCTTCAGGATTCATAACTCACTCTTTTATTGTCGCGCGCACACCGCATTGGTGCGCAAATTGAATTCACAGGCCCACATTTAAAGGCTTTTATTTACAGGCTTTTGGATGACCAGCCATCGATAACTTGCTCTAGATCACCACCGGCCCGCTGGGCCGACTGAACAAATTGGTTGCGAAAGGTTTTGCCCAAGTTAATGCCGTTAATCACCACATTGACCACCATCCACTGACCGGTCTTTTTTCGTGCCATGCTGTATTCCAGTGGGTAGATCGTCTCGGCACTGCGAATTTCCTGCTTTACCGTCAGGCGACGCTGCCCTTCGGCCACTTGGCCCACGTTAACCAGCACAATTTCTTGATTTTCATAACCGATCAGACCGCGACCATAGGTTTCAACCAGGCCGCTGCGAAAGGTCGCTGCGAAACGCTCACGCTGCTCAGGGGTGGCTTGACGGTAATAACTCCCCATTACATTGCGCGCGATAAAGGCAAAATCAATACGACCAAGGAGCAATCCCTCCAAACTATCGAAATAAGCTTTTTCGTTTTCAGGGTAAGCATCTTTATGCTTGGCTATAGTCTCTAAGAGTTCAACCGTAACCTGTTCAATCTGCTGATATGGATCACTGGCGCTATCCTGGGCAATGGCTAGTGAAACAACTCCAAGTGCACCAGCCAGGGTCAGTAAACCCATACGAAACCATTTTTTAACAGCCATAAAAACATTACTCATAATTTAATCGTCCTGATCTAGCAACAGCAAGGGCTCTTGTACGCAAGCATGGTTTTAAAACGATGCGATATTCTGCGGTAAGTTTGCTGACAATATTGGCCCAGCACTATAACATCCTCGACCTTATGAAGAAATAGAACCCGCTGCCGCCAAGGCTGTAATTTGGAGAATTTATGAGCGCAATGTTAATACCGATTTTAGGCCTAATGATCGGCGTTCTTGGACTCCTATGGGGAGCCGACCGGTTTGTTGAAGGCAGTGCTGGCGCAGCGCGAAATTTTGGTATTTCACCGCTGATTATTGGCCTTACAGTGGTGTCGATTGGCACCTCAGCGCCAGAGGTTCTGGTATCGATAAATGCCGCTCTCAGCAGCGCTGCAGAACTGGCAGTGGGCAATGCCCTGGGCTCTAACATGGCCAATATTGGCGTGGTACTCGGCGCAACTCTCCTGATTGCCCCAACACCGGTGCAAAAACATCTGCTCACCCAGGAAGGCCTGGTGCTTTTGGTGATCACCGCAATCGCCGGATTCTGCCTCTATGACGGCTATCTGGGCCGAGTTGAGAGCGCGATTTTGGCCGGCCTGATCTTCCCACTGGTGTATATCGCCGTTAAATACAAGAAGACCCATATCAGTCCTGAAGAAGTTGCGGTAGGCGAAGATATTCCCGATATCACCATGGGGGCAGCCATGCTTTGGTTCATCATCGGACTGGCCGTCCTCTTGGCCAGCGCTGAAGTGACTGTGTGGAGCGCCAAAATTATTGCCCAATCCATGGGCGTTAGCGAACTGATCGTTGGTCTTACCGTCGTCGCCATAGGCACCAGTCTGCCTGAGCTAGCGGCATCAGTGGTCAGCGCCATGCGCGGTCATCATGATATCGCCATAGGTAACGTCTTCGGCTCAAATCTGTTTAATCTAATGTTAGTGATGCCCGCCGCTGGCATTATTGCGCCAATGGCAATTTCACCAGAGGTGTTTAGCCGCGACTTTATCAGCCTTGCAATTATGACCCTGCTGCTTATCGCTATGGTTGCCCTGGCCCTCAATAAGGCCGCGCGCAACGGCTTGCCCGCAGTGCTTTCGCGATATCTCGGCGCCATTCTAATCGCAGGTTACATAGGCTATTACGTTGTACTCTGGCCGGCCATTGTCGGCACCTAGTTAGGCCGCAGTTCTCCGCCCGTGCATTTGCCACTATAATGCCGAGCAACGCATTCCAATTAACCTAAGCCAAGCGACCGACCTATGACTGCGACAAACTTTATTACTTCGGCACAGCGCACCATCAAAATGGAAGCCGATGCGGTTGCCGAACTGCAACATCGACTCGACCACAGCTTTGTCACCGCCTGCGAGACTATGCTCGCCTGCGAGGGTCGGGTAATAGTCACAGGCATGGGTAAGTCAGGCCACATTGGCAATAAGATTGCGGCGACTCTCGCCAGCACAGGTACACCGTCGTTTTTTGTCCACCCGGGGGAAGCCAGCCATGGCGATCTTGGCATGATTACTAAAAACGATGTGGTGATTGTGATTTCAAATTCCGGCAGCACTGCTGAAGTGATTACCATTCTGCCACTGATCAAGCGCCTAGGCATTCCCATGATCAGCATGACCGGCGACCCCGAATCCGTCCTCTCTCAAGCTGCGCTGGCCAACCTCGATGTCAGTGTCGCCAGCGAAGCCTGCCCACTGAATCTGGCACCAACTACCAGCACCACGGTGACACTGGCCATGGGCGATGCTCTGGCTATTGCCCTGCTTGAATCCCGTGGCTTTACCGCCGAAGACTTTGCTTTCTCCCACCCCGGGGGCGCACTAGGCCGCAAGCTTCTGTTACGGGTGACAGATATTATGCACAAAGACGTTGAGGTACCGTGCGTTCTGGCCACAGAACCATTGCATCAAGCGCTGCTGGTGATGACAGAAAAAGGGTTTGGCATGACCACCGTGGTCAGCGATGAGAATAAATTACTCGGCGTTTTTACCGACGGTGATTTGCGTCGGATAGTGGATGCCAAGGTGGATATCAATAATGTCACCATGGCCGATGTGATGTCGCCTAATCCTAAGACCATCAGTGGTGAAATTCTCGCCGCTCAAGCGCTTAAAATAATGGAAGATGGTTCTATTACCGCCCTGATTGTAGAGAATGAACATCATTCGCCAATCGGCGTTCTTCATATGCATGACATTTTGCGCGCCGGAGTCATCTGATGGAGGACATTATAAATAGCTCGACAGATAGGGCAGTAATCGACGCCGCAAAACAGATCAAATTATTGCTCGTGGATGTAGACGGTGTGCTCACCGATGGGCGCCTCTACTACGGCAACAATGGCGAAGAGCTCAAAGCGTTTGATATTCAAGACGGTCTGGGGATCAAATTGCTCCAGCGCGGCGGCGTTCAGGTGGGCATTATCACGGGGCGGGTCTCCGCATTGCTGCAGCGTCGCGCCGATGAACTGGGTATGGAACCGGTAGTTCAAGGACGCGAAGATAAACTCACTGCGCTCAATGAACTGCTGGAAAATATGTCTGTAGAACTGCATGAAATCGCCTTTATTGGCGACGATCTTCCGGATCTCGCAGTAATCAATCGAGTTGGCCTGGGTATCACTGTTGCCAATGGCAACGCAGCTGTTGCCGCCAAGGCCAAGTGGCAGACCAGCCGCTGTGGAGGCAATGGCGCGGTTCGCGAAGCTGCGGAAATGATCCTCGCGGCACAGGGCAAACTAGACCATGCACTGGCGGCTTATCAATGATTCGACAGGCGCTGCTGACTGTTTTTCTAGCGTTTATGATCGGCGGGTTTGTACTTATTTGGGACTCACCTCCAGAAGCATTCCTGCGTCAAACCAGTAGTCAGATGGATAAAAATCCTCAGGCAGACAGCTATATGACCGCGGTCATCAGCCGCCGCTTTTCCGAACTGGGCGGCGAGCAATTCAGCCTTAGCTCACCGCGCATCGAATTCTTTCAGGGAGAGTCGACGGTCAAGGTGCAGCAACCCCGTTTTTTGGCTCAGGGCAATGCATCACAGCCCATAGCCCTGACTGCCGACAGCGGACGCCTTGATAACGCCAGCGGCAGACTCGACCTGCAGGGTGATGTACTGGCACAGATAAACACTGAGGAAGATGTGACAACATTGACCACCGAGCGTTTGAGCTATTTCGTCGACAGCAGTGTCGCCACCACTGATCAGCCATTTAATTTACTTTCAGAGCAGGGCAAAGCCTCTGGCACCGGACTCAAAATTGATCTGGTCAACGAAACCTTTGCCATCCAATCCAAAGTCAAGGTAACTCATGATCCTCGCTAAGCTTTCTTATTCGTCACAGTCTTATCTGTTACAGCCTTATCTTTGGTGTCGAGCCGCCCTGCTAGTAATGCTGAGCAGTTTGCTAGCCGCGCCATGCATAGCTCTCCCCGATGATCGCCGGCAGCCTATCTCTATTGAATCTGACTACGCCGAGCGCAACGAAAAAACCGGCCGCACAGTTTATCGTGGCAATGTGGTGATCAGTCAGGGGAGCGTGCTGATCGAAGCTGATGAGATAACATTGCATGTCGACAACAGTAAAATCAGTCGTATTGAGTGCACCGGAAAGCCCGCCAGTTACCAGCAAAAACCGGCACTTGAAGCAGCCACAATGATTGCTCGCGCCGACCGTATCGACTATCTGCCAGCCACCAACAAACTCGCATTAAAACAGAATGCGATGCTGACCCGGGATGGCACTATTATTAAAGGTGATTCAATTGACTACGACATCGACAAGCAAACCTGGAAAGCCAAAGGCGCTAACCAGGGTGCTCAGAAACGTATTCAATTAGTTATTCCAGCCTCTGCTCTACAGAGCGATTCTACTGTCCCGGAGACCAAACCCTGATGGCTACTTTACAAGCGCGCAATCTGGCTAAGGCCTACGGTAAACGTCCGGTGGTCAAAGATGTTTCCATCAGCGTCAAACAGGGAGAGATTGTCGGCCTGCTGGGGCCCAATGGTGCCGGTAAGACCACCTGTTTTTACATGATTATTGGTCTGGTGGCACAAGACAGGGGTTCGATCACCATTGACGGCGACGATATAACGGCCCTTCCCATGCATGGCCGGGCCCGTCGCGGACTAGGCTATCTGCCGCAGGAGCCCTCGGTATTTCGCAAGCTCAGCGTCGAAGACAATATATTAGCTATTCTGGAAACCCGCAACGAACTCAACCGCAAGAAGCGCAAACAGAGGGCGGAAGAACTAATGCGCGAGTTTCACGTCTCCCACCTGGCTAAAAATCAAGGTATGAGCTTATCCGGCGGCGAGCGACGACGTGTTGAAATCGCTAGAGCACTGGCTGCAGACCCACAGTTTATTCTCCTCGACGAGCCCTTTGCAGGGGTCGATCCAATCTCGGTTACTGATATAAAACAGATTATTCGGCATCTTCGAGACAGCGGCATTGGGGTTTTGATTACCGATCACAATGTCCGTGAGACTCTGGATATCTGCGAGCACGCCTACATCATTGGAGAGGGCCATGTGATCGCGGAGGGAACAACTAGCGACATACTCAACGATGCTCAGGTACGCAAAACCTATCTGGGCGAGAACTTTACGCTGTAGATCTCTTTTGGATCTACTCTAGAGCAACTAATAATCCGCCCTAAATGGGTCAGATTGAGCGCAGCGATTGCTCAATAAAGCGCCCAAATCAATCCCCCAAGCAAATAGTCCATTGCAAGCAGTATAGAATTGGCACTAAACTTGCACATCTCTATAAAAAATAAATTCCCCTATGCGCCAAGGTCTCCAGCTTAAGATCAGCCAACAACTGACGATGACTCCTCAGCTGCAGCAGGCTATCCGTCTTTTGCAATTGTCGACACTGGATTTACGCCAGGAGATGATTGAGCAACTCTATAGCAACCCCCTGCTCGAGATGGACGAGGATATACCTGAGTCCACTGGGCAAGACGCTGATCGAACCACTAGCGAGGGCAATCAGGTCGCCGAAGCTGAACGCAATAGCGAGCAAAATCCCGAGTACGAATGGAACGATGAAATACCCAAGGATGTGCCGGTAGACGCCAACTGGGACGATGTCTACAGTCCGCCCACCACAGCTGCAAGTAGTGGTGGTGATGTTAATCTCGAGCAGGTCTATCAGGTTACTGAATCCTTTCAGGGGCATCTCGAATGGCAACTTAACCTGACTCCTTTTTCCGATCGCGACAGAGAAATCGCCACCGCATTTATCGACTCCATCGACAGCTCCGGGTTTCTCTCTGCCGAGCTCAGTGATATTACCGCGCACATTCACTACGACGATATTGAAGACCAACTCCATGAAGACGAATTGGTGGCAGTACTGCATCGACTACAGCAGTTTGATCCCCCAGGTGTATTTGCCCGCAGTATTCGCGAGTGTTTGACAATACAGCTCAACCAGCTGTCTCCAGAGACCGAACATTTGCAAGCCGCCAAACATCTTGTGGAGGATTTTTTGCAGGATATTGCCTCGGTGGACAGTACTCGCCTAGGCAAAAAATCCGGACTCGAGCCTGAGGAACTGCAGGGTGCCCTGCAACTGGTGCGCAGTTTAAATCCCCGTCCAGGAGAATCTCTAAGTAGCAATGACGTTGAATATATAGTCCCAGACGCCTACGTAGAAAAAATCAAAGGTCGCTGGAGAGTCAAACTCAATGACAGCAATATGCCGCGACTGCGTATCAATGACTCTTACTCATCATTGATTAAGCGCTCAGACAGCAGCGATCAAAATCAGTTTTTAAAAGATAATCTTGCCGAAGCACGTTGGTTTTTACGCAGTATTGAAAGCCGCAATGAAACCTTGATGCGCGTAGCCATGACTATAGTCGAGCTGCAGCGAGGCTTCCTTGACCACGGTCCAGTCGCCATGAAACCCATGGTGCTATCCGATATTGCCAGCAAGCTGGAACTCCATGAGTCAACTATTTCTCGGGTTACCACGAGTAAATATTTGGCCACGCCTCAGGGTATATTCGAGCTTAAATATTTCTTTTCCAGTCATGTGAGTACAGCTGGCGGCGGGGAGTGTTCATCGACAGCAGTTTGCGCTATTCTTAAACAACTGATCGGCGCAGAACTACCGGCGAAACCACTCAGCGATAGCAAACTGACCTCCCTGCTAGAACAACAAGGCATACAAGTCGCACGTAGAACAGTGGCAAAATACCGAGAGAGCCTGGGCATCCCATCCTCGAGTCAGCGCAAAAGATTTTAATCAAGTGAAAAAAGGAGTACCGAATGCAATTAACCATTAGCGGACATCACCTGGAAATCACCGACGCAATAAGAGAGTACGTTAACAACAAATTTGCCAAACTCGAACGGCACTACGAACAAATCACTAGCACTTCGGTTATCCTAACCGTCGAGAAACTATCCCAGAACGCAGAAGCGACAGTCCATGTCAGTGGAGCAGAATTATTCGCCAACTCTCAGCACGAAGACCTATATGCTGCGATTGACTCACTGACTGATAAACTTGATCGTCAGCTAATTAAATACAAAGAGAAGCACCGAGGCCGTTAAACCCGTCCATGAAAATCGAGAACATACTCACTCAACAATTGACCCAGTGCGGTATTCCTGGCGGCAGCAAAAAACGCGTACTGGAGAATCTTTCGACCTTCGTCGCCGAGCAGCTTGGCGGCGATGGCGACCAGGCTGAAAGTTTGTTTCACAACCTGGTCGCCCGTGAGCGACTTGGTAGCACTGGCATTGGTGAAGGCGTCGCCATTCCCCACTGCCGTGTGGCCGGCTTCAACCGCATTCACGGCTGTCTGATCAAACTGGACCAAGCCATCGACTTTGGCGCTCTGGATGACCAGCCTGTAGACTTAATTTTCGCGCTAATTGTTCCTGAAGAGCAAAACGAAGAGCATCTTGCTACTCTGGCAAGAGTTGCCGCAATTATGCAAGATGACAGCTCACGCATGTCTCTGCGCCAGTGCAGCAGCAGCGAAGAACTCTATAGCACGGCACTGCAACTCGAGCGCGCAGCGTAAATATGCGTTTAGTCATCATTAGTGGCCACTCTGGGTCCGGCAAAACCTCAGCACTGAATATTCTCGAGGATGTTGGCTTTACCTGTATTGATAATCTGCCTGCCACATTACTTGAGCATTTAATTGGTCAGCTCAACGAAAACCGTAACCACCAGGATTTGAATGTCGCCGTAGGCATAGATGCACGCAATCTAGTGGGTGATCTAAATAAAATTCCTGACATCCTAAAGTCGATTGAAAGAGAGGGCGTCGATGTCGATGTCATCTTCCTCTATGCGCATCGCTCAGACTTGCTGCGCCGCTACAGTGAGACCCGTCGTCGTCACCCATTGAGCACCGATGCAATAGGCCTAAAAGAAGCTATTAAACTGGAAAAGACAATACTCAGCCCGATTTCGGAGATCGCTGACCGCTCTATCGACACTTCACAACTGACACTGCATCAATTGCGCGACCTGATAAAAAACACCATTGTGCCGAAACAGCCCCAGCATATGTCGATACTGTTTGAGTCATTCGGGTTTAAGAACCGCGTCCCATCAGACTCGGACTTTGTTTTCGACGTGCGCTGCCTACCCAACCCCTATTGGAAAGCGCAGCTTAAAAGCAAGACCGGCGAAGATCCTGAGGTGATCGAATTTCTCGAAAGTCAGGTTGAAGTAGCATCAATGCTAGCGGATATTGTTGGCTTTTTAACTCGCTGGATTCCCCAGTTTCAGGGCAACAATCGCAGCTATCTGACCATATCCATAGGCTGTACCGGTGGACAGCATAGATCTGTTTATCTGGCAAATAGATTGCACGAGCACTTCTCCGATGTGCACCCATTTGTCCAGGTAAGCCACAAAGAGCTCGCACCTTGATTTACTGCCAACTCGATATCATCAATAAACTCGGCCTTCACGCCAGGGCAGCGACCAAGCTGGCGAGTACTGCTGGTCGCTTCGGTTGCACTATCCGCACTGGTAAACAAGAGCCATTAGTGGACGCAAAAAGCGTTATGTCGCTGATGCTCATGGCCGCCAGCAAAGGCACCAGCCTGGTCTTTGAATTCGATGGTGAAGACGAGCAGGAAGCACAGGCCGCCATTAGCGAACTACTGGCTGACTACTTTGGCGAAGATGAGTAATCTGCCCCGCTGTTGACCATTGTTTGCACTGGCTTATCAGTTAAAACTACCGATATATCGGTTAGCTGGTTAGAATACCAACGCTGAACTGGTTCAGCCCAGCCAAGGGAGCTACGTATGAACAATAACGATAACAGCCTTTTGGCCCGGCTCGGCAGCGCCATAGATACCGGCACCCTGAATCAAGTACGGCATATACTCAACAATCTCTCGCCGCCAGATATTGCACACCAACTGGAAACAGCACCGCCGCGCCTGCGCAATATACTCTGGGAGATAGTTGATCCCGAGATATCCGGTGAAGTACTGCAAGAACTCTCCGACGATATTCAGCTCGAATTCCTCAACCAGATGGATGGCGCGGAAGTTGCCTCGATCACCGAAGGTCTCGACGTCGACGATATAGTCGATATTCTCCAGCAGCTACCCGACCGAGTTATCCCCGAAGTCCTAAAAGCCATGTCGGTACAGGATAGGCTTAGAGTAGAGTCAGTACTCACTTACAGTGAAGATACCGCCGGTGGTCTAATGGACACTGAGGTTATCACGGTGCGCCCAGACATTACCGTCGACGTAGTGCTGCGCTATCTGCGTCGCTTTGAAGAACTTCCAGATATCACTGACAACCTGTTTGTGGTGAGTCGCAATGACACCTTTTTGGGGACATTGCCCCTGAGTAAAATGCTCACCTCTAGCCCTAGTACCTCCGTTCGTGAAGTCATGAACACCGAAGTTGAGGCGATTCATGTGAATCTCACCGACTCCGACGTGGCGCAGCTGTTTCAGCGTCAAGATCTGGTCTCAGCACCGGTTGTTGACGACCAGCACCGACTCGTTGGACGAATCACCATTGATGATGTGGTTGATGTGATTGTCGAAGACGCTGACCATAGCCTTTTAGCCATGGCCGGGCTCAGCGACACTGAGGATACTTTCTCCTCCATCAGCCGCACCGCACCCCGACGTGCCCTCTGGTTGGGTCTCAATTTGCTTACTGCAATTCTCGCGTCATCGGCGATCAGCCTATTTGAAGCGACCCTAGAAAAGGTCGTTGCCCTGGCTATTTTAATGCCGATCGTTGCCAGCATGGGTGGTGTTGCAGGCAGTCAAACTCTAACCGTGGTGATTCGCGGTATGGCACTGGGCCAAATCGAGCGGGACAATCTCAAATGGCTACTGAGCAAAGAGTTTGCCGTCGGCGCACTCAATGGCATGCTCTGGGCGGTAATCATGGGCGCTATTGTCTCAGTATGGTTTGACGATTGGACCATCGCACTGGTGATCGCCGCCGCCATGGCTATTAATCTGATGGCAGCTGCAGTCGCAGGCACCCTGTTGCCAGTCATGTTGCGCTCGTTAAAAATTGACCCGGCCCTCGCAGGCTCGGTTATTCTCACGACAGTCACCGATATAGTCGGTTTTGTCTCCTTTCTTGGACTTGCCACGGTGTTTTACAACTAATGACCGATTCTGATATTAAAAATAATACTGATAACGACAACAATGAAGAAGATCTGGTCAGCAAGTCGCAGCTTAAACGCGACAGTCATGCACTTCAGGATATGGGCAGCAAACTAGTTGAAATGCCCTTAGGGCAACTGGCCAAATTTAATTTGCCGGACAATTTAAAGGACGCGATTACCGAGGCGCGCCGCTTAAAGAACCGTGAAGGAAAGCGTCGCCAACTGCAGTATATTGGCAAGCTGATGCGCACCGCCGATATCAGCTTTATTGAAGAGACATTGGAGCGGATGGACCATCAGTCGCAAACCTATAGACAGCATTTTATGCAGCTAGAGACATTGCGCGACCGATTAATCAGCCAAGGTAATCCGGTTATAGAAGAGTTAATGGAGAAATACCCCACAGCCGATCGCCAGCAACTGCGAAACCTACAGCGCCAAGCGGCACGAGAGCTTGAACTGAAAAAAGCGCCCACTGCGAGCAAGAAAATCTTCGCCTACCTGCGCCAGCTTAGTGAGTAGAGCCCTCAGCGAATAAAAAGACCTCAGCGGATGGTTAAAAAGCCCTCAGCCACTAAAAACCACCTAACTTTCGATGCTGGGCAACCGGCATCTTGCTGCGTATCTCGGCCAAGCGGTCTAAATCGATCTCGGCAATCGCCACTCCAGGCTCATCATCAACCCGAGCCAACACCGTTCCCCAGGGATCAATAATCGCACTGCCACCCCAGAGAGCTCTGCGCGGATGGTCACGATCAACCATATTGGCACCAATCACGAACAGTTGATTTTCAACAGCCCGTGCCCGTAACAATAACTCCCAGTGATCGCGCCCTGTGGCCGCGGTAAAGGCCGCCGGCACCGCAACTACCTGAGCATCGCGATCAGCCAACTGACGGTAGAGCTCAGCAAAGCGCAGGTCATAACAGACAGTCATGCCCAGCTGACAGTGATCAGTCTCGGCCACAACCACGTCTCTAGCACTGCGATAATCGTCCGACTCGCGATAGCTCACCTGCTGCGAAACCCGATCTTTTGACTCCGGCACATCAACATCAAATAGATGAATTTTATCGTAATGCTGAGCAAGATCTCCCCGGGGGTCAAACAGCCATGAACGGGCAAAGGGCTTTGCCGAATCAGTATCGGAGACAGGTACTGTGCCACCGACCAACCAGAGCCTGTGCCGCCGCGCCTGCTCAGAGAGAAACTCATATACTGGACCATTACGCTGCTCTGCAAGGCCAATTTCTGAGAGATCACTAGACCCCAGGTAGGCAAAATTTTCTGGCGCCACCACCAGTCGACTGCCAGCATCAGCAGCCTGTCCAATTAGCGCCTCTGCGGCATCTAGGTTCTGTTGTAAGGATTGTTGCGGCCGCAACTGAACAGCTGCGGCGATAAAGGAATTATTACTGGTCATTCTCGAGAACTCTTTTTGCCTCTGAATCCACTTTAGACTCCTTTGCCACTTCAGCATCATTGCTCTTTAAATCGGCGGCAAAAATTCGGTCCACTGACACCTCAACATCGTCCCAGGGACCAGAGAGCTTGTAGCTGATGCTGGACAGGCGATCAACTTGTTTTTCCACCAGCTTGCTGGTCACATAAACTCCGGCCGCCGCCGGAAGTCCGCCCAATAGCGCCACAACCCAGGGCAGATTAGTCGCCACAGGCAAGGTCGCCACCAGACGCGCATCTACCACTTCATTGAGCAGATCGAACTCACCGTCCATACTCATGCGACCAGAGGGCATAGCCATTCTCAGGGGCTGCTTAAATCGAGCCACACCCTGATTAAATTCCAGGGTCCCACTGAGTTTGTTATAACTGAGGTTCTGGCCAGTGACATCGGAAAAATCCAGCTTCAACCGACGCAACCAATTGGCGAAATTAACCAGGCTAACCATTTTTAACGCTGCGCCAGCGCCACCGGTAGAGCGGTAAAAACTGCCCTCTTTTAACTCAACCTGAAACTCGCCACTGAGATTATCCCGCGAGATATTCCAGGGTTGATCCTGCCAAGCGAGATCAAATACGAAGCGCCCAGATTTGCTGTCGACAACTCTTGGGACATTTAGACCGAGGTCGAGAAACTCTTCAATATTGCCAATACCTACTGGACCTACTAAACGACTGGCGTAGTCACTGCCATCAAAGCCCCAGAAAAACTCAGTTGCCGGCTGATTATCAAATAGACCTGGCTGCAGACCCAAGAGATTGCCTCTAATATCACTGAACGCTGCTCCCGAAATTTCCGGGCGCAACTTAAAACCAATAGAGCCCCACTCCTCATCGGCAATCTGCAGACGATCCACAGAAAAATCCAGAGCGATAAACTGGCGTGGATCTATAGTGGATTCGCTGACACTTTTTTCCAGCAATGCCTCGGGAACCATTAAGCGGGTCAAGTTTAGAACCGGAACCTGTTGTGCATCAGCTGTCGCCATAAGCAACTGACCGTCAGCCAAGTCAGTCACGAAATTCAGGTCCAAAATGCCGTCGCGCAGGGAGGCAATGCCTTGAATATCCTGTAACTGCAAGGACGCGAGATCCATCTGATCCAGATGCAAATCAAACACCGGCACCCAACTCGCTTTTGCAGTGGACTCAGAGCGCTGAAAAAGGCCAATAAGCGGCTGCCACAGACTAAGGTCAGTTGTCGGCAGATAACCTGAAACGCGCACAATACCTTCTTGCGGCTCTTCCGCTTCACGGTCATAACGAATATGAGCGCCACTTAGACCGGCCTTGTCAAAACGCAGATCGAAGTCCAGATCAGCACTCGTTGTTAACTTTTCTGACCGCCTTGCGAGGGTCGCCTGTAGACGCTCAAATTCTGGGGCAAATGATAGAGTCACGCTGAGATCTTGAGATTGCGCCGCGGTCTTCGCTAGCGGTTGAGGAAGATCCAGCTCAACCCCCTTAAGCTGACTATTTATCTGCAGGGTTATAGGAGCTACAGCGACCTGCTGCTGATCATCAGCTCCGGGAACTGTGATCAGACTGTCGACGGCAACAACTCCTTTAAACACCTCTTGCCAGGGAAAATCCACCAACTGATGCAAACTCTCAGGCAGCAGAGTGCCGGTCACAGCAATCTTTTGGTCACCATCACTTTTATAGAGGTCTGCCAAAAAAGGTCTCTGCCAAAAGTTAGCGCTAACTCCGTCACCATAGAGACCTTTATCAAGAGAGAAATTTAACCGCCCATTAATCTCTTCGACAGCAATTGGGCCGCCGGGAATACTCAGGGAACCACTCTTCACAGATGCCGTAACATTGTATTGAGGCTCAAGGGGTTCACCAGCGACTGCCCGCAAGGGAATCAATAAATCCAATTGACTGGCCATTTTGCCGCTGAAGTCCCAGCCGGTTAATGCCCCCAGGCGACTTTGCAGTGGCGACTCGGTTAGCAGGGTCATAGCAGCACCTAGATCGCCTTCAACGTCCGCAGATACGGTTATGGCTGGCGCTTTACTCGGGCCAAATCTGTCGTAAATAACCTTTGTATTACTAATAGATGTATCGCCAACAGTTCCAGAGTAGACATCAACCTCAGTGTAAGTATCGTCCACCAGCACAAGGTTTTTAGCGTCGCGAATACCTGTCCACTTAGGATCATAGTTGATGTCCGCACCACGCATTTTCACCATCAACTGAGTGGTCTTCGCCATCGGCTCAAGTCGCGGCGGCTGGTTGCGAATCAGCAATCCAAACTCATCGACATGGCCATCCAAGATAGACTCCTGTAGCCATGTTCGCAGCTGTCCCGGCATTCGATAAGGTAGATATTTGTTGTGCTTCTTGGCGTCCAGATCACGGCCACCAATCAAAAGACTCACTGAGGGGGGATTACCCTGTGACGGAATCGACTGTTCGATAGAAAAGAGTATGGAAGCAATTCCGGCATCTACCTCGGCGCGCATAACATCACTGCGTAATCTTAGTTTCTTGTCAGCCTCATCCCAAAAAAAGTTAATTGTTCCCTGGGCTTTTTCGATCGTTTGATAATCTTTGTACACCGTTGGAAAAAGTGCTTCGAAGCCATCAGTGTCGGCCACGGAGAGTAATCCATGACTGCCATAGACTTCCAAATACCCATCCAGCCCCTTAACTCCAGGTGCTTTTTCCCAGGAGGTTATCCCCAGCCCCTGGAGATTCGCTGACGCGTAATAGCCAATTTCATCATGTCCCAGAGTGAGAGCATCGACCATACCCCGGGGCTTCAGCCTGTCGACAATATCGAGAATTTTCTGATCAGCAATACGGGTGGTATAGAGCAATTCTGACATCAGTGTAAGATCAAGATGGTTCACCGATAAATCAAAGTCGTGCCACCGGGATCCCAGACGTTGATTAAACACTAGATTGAGTGGTTCGATAGAGGTATCTGACCAGCTGAAACTGAAGCCCTGGAGGCGCGCGCCCCAATCCGAGCCCGGCGTATACCAACCGGTGACCTCGGTTTTGATCTCGGTAACCGGCGGTACATCCGCCAGCCAGTTTAGGGGTACTTCACCCACTGCAAGATTGCCCTCGAAATCCATTGCGCCACCGGGATGCAGAGCAACCCAGATTTCACCCTGGGCATTAGCCTTAAAATCCGGAAGATTGGCAAACAGCTCGGGCATCAGGGAACGAACCAGATCAGCCAGAGGTTCGGAGAGATTCAAATCATCGAAACGAAAATAACCCTCTGCAGAAAAACTCTCTATATCCGTTAGATCGCCCTGACCTTCGATTAATAGATAAGCTGGGCTGGCGCTGGCAAGCACTTTTTCACTGGCGACCAGAGCATCATCCAGAGTGCTAACACTGAGTTCAGCACGGTGAAAGTCTTGGGCATTTTCCATCGCCACATTGCGCGCACTCAGCATCATGCTCTTGCCGGAGTAAAACTCCAATTTCGTCTGCACATCATCAAAACGAATTAGGCGACTGTAAGTCAGGGGATCAACAATCAGACTTAAATCTGTATCTCCTTCACTGGTGAAGCCTTTTAAACTCCACCGCCCAACCTTATCCTCAACTAAAGTGAGCGCCAACTTTGCCACCGCTAGCTCGCGCCAGATCGGAGAGCCGTGTAACAGACTGTTAAATAGATCTAGATCGGCTCGGGCACCTTCCAAACTGAGCATTGGGCTTTCATTATCTGGTGCATCCGTCGCAGCGATGGATAACTGATCAACTTCAATAATCGGCACCAATCGCGGCCACTCACCGCGCAGTTCGCCGAGATTCACCTGCAGACCAATCTGCTGCCTGAGAAACTCTTCAACTGGCTCGCGAACGTTGTCCACATAGGCAATTGTCTGACGACCAATCACCACTAGAATCACCGTACCGATAATCAGCAGCGCGAGCGTCAGCCATAGCCAACGCATCGACGTCTTTAATGCTGTACCCATACTCGCCATAGTCACTGTTCTTTAAACTGGAATAATATCAAACTGCTCAAGAGCATAGAGACTCTCAACCCGAAACTGAATGCTGCAGTTAATAAATAATTCTAAATCTGCCACCTGACTTGAGTCTTCATCAGTTAGCCTCTCAATCACCGGGGCCGATGCCAACACCCTGAGGCTGTCACATTCATAGGCCCGGGCTACGCGTAAAATATCGCGCAAGATTTCATAACTCATGGACTCAGCTGACTTAACATAGCCCCGGCCAAAACAGGTCGGACACTCCTCACAGAGTATCTGCTCGAGACTTGGACTGGTGCGCTTGCGTGTAGTCTGCACTAATCCGAGTTCGGTCACACCAGAAATTGTTGTTCTAACCGGATCTCGCGCCAGGGCCTTTTCCAATGCGCGCACCACCTGACGGCGATGCTCAGCGCTGTGCATATCAATAAAGTCGATAATAATAATGCCGCCGAGATTGCGTATCCGCATCTGCCGGGCAATCACCACCGCTGCTTCAAGGTTGGTTTTATAAATTGTCTCTTCAAGATTGCGATGACCGACAAAGGCGCCAGTGTTCACATCAATGGTCGACATAGCCTCGGTCTGGTCAAAGACTATATGGCCGCCAGACTTGAGCATTACCTTACGCTGCAGCGCCTTGGCAATTTCCTCTTCAATGGCATACATATAAAAGAGCGGTCGCTCCCCCGGGTAGTGCTCAAGCAAGCGCACCATATCCGGATTGAATTTATTGCCAAAGTGCGTCAATTTGTCGAATACGTCGCGGGAGTCGACGGAAATTTTCTCCACTTCGGTGCCCACCATATCCCGCAGTACCCGCTTGTAGAGTGGTAAATCTTCATAGAGACAACAAGGGGCCTTGGCATTAATTTTACGCTGGAGAATATCCTGCCATAGGCGGCGTAAAAATCGCACAGTGTTACGCAGCGCTGCTTCCTCGGCCCCATCAGCGGCGGTGCGCAGAATGTAACCACCGGAAACGGGGCTTGTCGCACCCTCTTCGGCGATGACTTCATCGACAATAGTGCTGAGCATAAGCTTTAAGCGCTCGCGCTCTTCATCGGATTCGATGCGCTGAGAAACACCAACATGCTTGCCCTCAACCATATAGACAAGATAGTGGGAGGCCACGGAGAGTTGCGCCGACAGACGCGCGCCTTTAGTGCCTACAGGATCCTTAATCACCTGTACCGCAATCTGCTGCCCATCATGCAAGAGTTTGCGAATATCCGGCTCGCCAGTATCCGTGGCATTGAACTTGATTTTCCGTGGCAGCAAGTCATCTATATGTAAGAACGCCGTGCGCGCCTCGCCTATATCGATAAAAGCAGCCTGCATACCAGGCAGCACTCGCACCACCTTACCCTTATAGATATTACCTACTAGACCGCGCTTATTGTTGCGCTCAATAAAAATATCCTGGGGCACGCCGTTCTCGACCAGAGCCACTCGAGTTTCCATGGGCGTAATATTGACTAGCAGTTCCTGGCTCATCGTTTTTCCATTTTGTACTGCGTTAAAGCTCGTTTGGAGGTCTTAGCTGTTCCGTCAGGGCGCTTAAATCTAAGCTCTTAAGCCTAAGTTTATGACGTCGACGTCCATATGGGTATACCAAACTCTCCGAGAATCTCAGCCGTTTCGCTCAATGGCAGACCAACCACGCCGCTGTAACTGCCTTCAAGATGATCAACAAACACTGCGCCAAGCCCTTGAATAGCATAACCGCCAGCTTTGCCTAAAGGCTCACCGGTTTGCCAATAAGTCTGACACTCGGATTGGCTAATTGTGCGGAAACGCACCGAGGTATTTGTCAGACGGATGGCAGAGCATGGCCCCTGAGAGACAGCGACAGCTGTCATCACCACATGAACTTTGCCAGACAGTGACATTAGCATTGCCGCAGCATCAGCCTGATCTTTGGGCTTGCCAAAAATCTGCCCGTCGCAAACTACAATAGTATCGGCACCAAGACTGGGCAGTTTTTTATCCTCAATAATGTTTTGACTCTGACGGCTGTATCCCGCCCGGGCCTTCTCCAGAGCCAGCCTTAAAACATAATCGGCAGGTGATTCATCACACAGCCTAGTCTCATCTATATCAGCTGCCAAAATGGTAAAGCGCACTCCAACCTGGCGCAGCAGTTCACTGCGGCGCGGCGACGCAGAGGCAAGGATAAGATCAGCTGAACACTCAGACATGAATAGGCTTCAACCTCGGTTTGGTTGCAAGCGGGCAATCGAGAGATCAATAAATGGCCAAACCATTATCGACAAGAGAATTTTCATCGGCAAATGTTCTATACCTGAGGGAAGACCGTAAACGATAAAAATGCTCGCCTCGAGCACAGCAACCAGAGTAATTATCAGAGCCATCAACAGCGTGCGCTGCAGTATCGAAAGATATTTTGCCCAACGGCTAACCAATAACAGCACGCCAGCGCAGAGCGCAAAGACAATCATCGAATGACCTGGGCTCATACGCAGTAGAAGATCTGCCAACAGTCCAACTGACGCGGCAAAAAAAATGCCCACGCCATTCGGCCAACCCAGCACCCAAGCCATAACCACAAGCAATAGGAAGTTAGGCTTCCAGACAATCCAATCACCACTTAGAGGCATCAAAGTGAGAACCACGGCAAGAATAAGCGTCAGACAAACGGCAATGCCACGGTTGTCAGACTGCATTATTCAACCGCGTCCGCAGTGTTATCGCGGGAGGTGTAGAGAAGCAATAGGTGGCGACTGCGATCGATCTCAGCAGAGGGATCAATATCAATCTCAAGAAAGTTGTCGCCAGGCTTGGAGACAATACTCAGCACTGTGCCAACCGGATAGCCCGCCGGATAGAGTCCGCCGAGACCCGAGCTAACCAATTTGTCACCTTCGCGAATATCTGCGGTGGGCGAGACAAACTTAAGATTCAACCGATTGTAGTCAGCGCTGCCCTCAGCAATCGAGCGCAGCCCGTTGCGCAACACTTGCACTGGCAGTGCATGACTACTGTCGGTAATCAGCAGCGCTGTACTATGGTGTTTGTGCACCCCAATAATCTGCCCCATCAAACCCTCGGCATCAAGCAGCGGCTGGCCGACAAACACACCATCTGCAGTGCCGCGATCGATGGTTAGAGTATGACGCAGAGGATTAGCCGACACGCCGATCACTTCAGTGACTAGGACACTGTCTTGGACTAATTCGGTGGCATTGAGCAGACGACGTAGGCGCATATTTTCGGCGGCCAGATCAGACATGCGCTGCAACTGTCCATGATAGATAAGACTCTCTTTAGTGAGGCGCAGATTGTCGCTCTCGATTTCAGAGCGCGGCGTCACGCTATTGGCACTCCACTCCTGAACACGCAGTGGGATATTGGCAATCCAATAAAGGGGACGAACAAAATTATCAACAGCACTGTAGGCAGGCTTCAGCCATGGGGTGAAGCTATCGATGATCATCAGCAGGACGGCAAGCAGAGACACTGCAAGAAACTTTCTCAGGAGAGAAGATGATTTGCTAAATACGTTTGCCATAAGCCCTCTCCTGAATATCTCTGAACAACTAAACAGCCCTGAGCTAATTAACAGCCCTGAGCCAATTAACAGCTCATCGCTGACAGATAGCCCACAAAAACAGCAGACACCTAGACCTCTAGAGGGACTACGGAGCTAGGGCGCCGCAGGCGACCGCCAAAGCTTAGAAAGTTAAAGAATTTAATTTATTGCTATCCATCATGTCTAGCGCCAAACCACCGCCACGGGCAACACAGGTGAGAGGATCTTCAGCGAGTATAACTGGCAGACCAGTCTCAGCTGTGAGCAGGCGATCCAAATCGCGCAGCATAGAACCACCGCCGGTCAAAACAATGCCGGTTTCGGCAATATCCGACGCCAGCTCTGGCGGAGACTGCTCGAGCACGCGCTTGACTGCCTGGACAATGCCGGCCAGCGGCTCTTGCAGCGATTCAAGAATTTCATCGCTATTCAGGGTAAAGCTTTTCGGAACACCTTCGGCCAGATTGCGGCCGCGAACATCAATTTCACGAACCTCTTTGCTCAGATAAGCGCCGCCGATTTCCATTTTGATACGTTCAGCGGTGCTGTCACCAATTACGCTGCCATATTTGCGTCGCACAAAATTAACAATCGACTCATCAAAGCGATCGCCACCGATGCGCACAGAATCAGAAAACACCACGCCATTAAGTGACAAAATGGCAATCTCAGTAGTACCGCCACCAATATCCACAACCATCGAACCTACGGCTTCTCCAACTGGCATACCAGCGCCGATTGCCGCAGCCATTGGCTCTTCAATTAGGTAAACTTCGCGAGCACCGGCACTGTAGGCCGACTCTTTAATCGCACGCTTCTCCACCTCCGTGGCCATGCAGGGCACACAGATAAGAACGCGAGGACTAGGGGGAACAAAGCTCGACGCATGGACCTTTCTAATAAAGTGCTGGAGCATCTTTTCGGTGACCTGAAAATCAGCGATAACACCGTCTTTCAATGGACGAATAGCGGTAATGTTGCCTGGCGTGCGACCCAACATACGCTTGGCATCGACCCCCACGGCTTCGATAATTTTTTGCCCGAGATGTTGGCGAATAGCGACTACTGAGGGTTCATTGAGAACTATACCTTCCTCGCGAACATAGATGAGTGTATTTGCAGTTCCAAGGTCAATTGACAGATCACTGGAGAAAAAGCCGCGGAGTTTTTTAAACATCTCGTTATATTTCCTTAAAATTCGGCCCCTCGAACTAAGCCTTTTAGGCAGCAGCATGTCGCTACAAAATAATTGCGTAAATTTAACAGTGGCAGACTGGCAGAGCAAGCGCTCACTGAACCATTCGGCGTATTTTTATGGGTTTCTAGTCAATCCTGCCTAAAGTTACTGTGATTCATAAAAAACTGCCTTAAAACACTGACAAATAGGCCTTTAATCAATCCAGCCCCCTTAACCTGACAATACCATTCATGGTACCTTACGGCCCTTCTAAAAGGCGCGGTCGACCTCCCACAAGCCACCGCTGACAGATGGATTATTTTAATGAGTATCGAACGACAAGAAATCGAAAAACTGGCCACGTTATCCCGTATCGCCATCGGCGAAGACACTATCACCGAAGTGTCACAGCGACTGAGTAGCGTTCTCGAACTGGTGGATCAACTACAAGCTGTCAATACCGATGGTGTCGAGGCCATGTCACATCCAATGAAAGCTACTCAGCGCCTGCGTGAAGACGAGGTCAGCGAAATCAATCAGCGCGAAGCCTTTCAGGCAATCGCACCAGATACAGAAGAAGGGCTGTTTCTAGTGCCCAAAGTCATAGAATAAACAGGTCCCTCATGCATAACCTCACTATCGCCGAGCTTGTCAAAGGGCTGCAGGGCAAAGAATTTTCCAGTGTTGAGCTGACTCAACACTTTTTGGCACGCATTGCCAAGTTAGACGCCAACTACAACGCCGTAATTACGGTGACTGCAGATCAGGCGCTAAAAGCCGCTGCCGCTGCTGACAAAAGACTGGCTGCAGGCAATGCACCAGCACTCTGCGGTGTGCCCATACTGCACAAAGATATCTTCTGCACCAATGGTGTCCGCACCAGCTGTGGCTCGAAAATGTTGGATAACTTCATCCCCCCCTACAATGCCACCGTGGTGGAAAATTTCGAACAGGCCGGCGCCGTCGTCATGGGTAAAACCAATATGGATGAGTTCGCTATGGGATCATCCAATGAGACCAGCTTCTATGGACCAGTAAAAAACCCCTGGGCCAGCGATTCAGTTCCCGGTGGTTCCTCCGGTGGTTCTGCCGCAGCAGTTGCAGCGCGCTTAGCGCCTGGCGCAACCGCAACCGATACCGGCGGCTCGATCCGTCAGCCTGCCGCGCTCTGCGGAATCACCGGCTTAAAACCGACTTATGGTCGGGTTTCACGCTGGGGCATGATTGCCTTTGCCTCGAGTTTGGATCAGGGTGGCCCCATGGCTCGCACTGCCGAAGACTGCGCCATCTTGCTTAACTGCATGGCCAGTTACGACGACAAAGATTCCACCTGCATCGATCGTGAAGTACCGGATTATGGCGCTACCTTAGGCGACAGTATCAAAGGTTTGAAAATTGGCGTGCCCAGGGAATATTTTTCCGCCGGTTTGGATCCAGATACTGAAAAAGCCGTACGCGCTGCTCTGGCAGAATATCAAGCTCAGGGCGCAGAACTGATTGAGATAAGCCTACCCAATACTGGCCTGTCAGTACCTGCCTACTACGTTATTGCACCAGCTGAAGCCTCAACCAACCTGACCCGCTTTGACGGTGTTCGTTACGGCTACCGCTGCGAAGATCCCAAAGACCTCAATGATTTGTATACCCGCACCAGAGCCGAAGGCTTTGGTGACGAAGTGAAACATCGCATCCTAATTGGCACCTACTGCCTGTCGGCCGGCTACTATGACGCCTACTATGGCAAAGCTCAGCAAGTGCGCCAGCTGATTCAGAAAGATTTTGAAAAAGCCTTTGAGCAGGTCGATGTGATTATGGGTCCCACCACTCCATCACCGGCCTTTAAATTTGGTTCCAAGGGAGACGACCCCGTGGCCATGTATCTGGAAGATATCTACACCGTAGCTACCAATCTGGCCGGCCTGCCTGGTATGTCAGTACCCTGCGGCCTGGTTGATAACAAACCCGTTGGCCTGCAAATTATCGGCAACTATTTCGATGAGGCGCGGATGTTAAATATCGCCCATCAGTACCAGCAAGCCACCCAGTGGCACAGTCTAACCCCAGAGGGAGTTGCCTAATGAGTCACTCAGGTTGGGAAACCGTTATCGGTCTCGAAGTGCATGTGCAGCTGGCCACTAAAACCAAAATTTTCTCTGCTGCCAGCACGTCTTTTGGCGCCGAAGCCAACACTCAGGCCTGCGCTATTGACCTGGCCATGCCCGGCACCTTGCCAGTACTTAACAAACAGGCCGTGCATTATGCCGTGATGTTTGGTTTGGCGATTGATGCAGAGATTGGCAAAGAGTCCGCTTTCGAGCGAAAGAATTATTTCTATCCCGACTCCCCCAAAGGCTACCAAACAACACAGCTGGAAAAGCCCATAGTGGGTCGCGGCAATGTTGAAATTAAACTGGCAGATGGCAGTACTAAAAACGTGCGCATCCACCACGCTCACCTTGAAGAAGATGCCGGAAAATCACTCCATGAAGGGGGCTTCCGCCACGGTGTCTCTGGTATTGATCTAAATCGTGCCGGCACCCCGCTGATCGAAATTGTCTCCGAGCCGGATATGAGCAATGCCGAAGAAGCTATCGTCTTTGCCAAAAAACTTCACAGTATTGTGACCTCCATCGGCATCTGCGACGGCGAGATGTCTCAGGGCAGTATGCGCTTTGACGTAAACGTCTCTGTGCGCCCCAAGGGCTCGACAGAGTTGGGCACTAGAACCGAAACAAAAAACCTCAATTCCTATAAGTTTATGGAAGAGGCTATAGTCAAAGAGGTTGAGCGCCAGATTGATCTGATCGAAGATGGCGGCACCGTCAAGCAGGAAACCCGGCTGTATAACGGCGACACCAAAATCGCCCGCCCCATGCGCAGCAAAGAGGAAGCTAACGACTATCGCTACTTCCCCTGCCCCGATCTATTACCTGTAATTGTCAGTGATGAAACCATCGAAGAACTGCGCCGCAATCTGCCAGAACTGCCAGATGCTAGACAGGCGCGCTTTATCGAGCAATATGGCTTATCCGATTATGACGCTGCAGTGATTGGCAGCGACGCCCCTATGGCCGCCTATTTTGAAATTGCCGCGGAGAAATCCAGCAATGCTAAATTGACCGCCAACTGGACCATGGGTGAACTGGCCGCACGCTTGAACAGCCAAGACCTTAATATCGGCAAAAGTCCAGTCAGTGCGGAGCAGCTGGGGGGATTAGTGGCAAGAATCGCCGACAACAGCATTAGCGGTAAGATGGCCAAAGAAGTATTCGACGGCATGTGGGCCGGCGAAGGCAGTGCCGATGACATTATTGAAGCCCGCGGACTCAAACAAGTATCCGATACTGGTGCTCTGGAAAAAATTGTTGTCGAAGTACTAACCGCCAACCAAGCCATGGTCGACGATTACATCAACACCGACGAAGCCAAGCGCAAGAAAAAGCTCGGCGGCTTTATGGGTAAAATTATGCAGGCCTCAAAGGGCCAGGCTAATCCCCAACAGGTAAATCAAATACTGGCTCAAAAGCTTAACGAACTACTGTAAAGAATCAGGGAAAATCATGTCACTGAAGAAAGATAAAGAGAAAGTCCTCGGCGAAGTCTTTGATGATGAGCGCGTGAAAAGCTTCCTGGAATGCGAAGCACCAGCAGGAGTAAGCACTGACTTTCACCTTCTGGAAAAAGCCTATCGTGGCATGAATATCGACAACTTTGTGACCTTTTTAAACTTCTTTAAAGACGCTGGCCACGACCTTGATGCAACCAATCCGGATGGCAAGACTATGGTCGAAGTTGCCGCTGAGCATGGCCATGGTGTCAAGTATGTTGAAGCGCTCAAGACGGCGGGAGCAACGTAGACCTTATCCAGTTAGATAACGTCAGCTGGCCGCACTATGCCGGTACAAAATAGGCGAATAGTTTAAAGTTCAGCCTCGGCCATACTGCAGTGATTCAGATAGGCTCAGGGCCTATGCGCAACCAACCTACCCGCCAAAAACAGTAAGAACCCTAGTCGCTACGCTCTGTCGGAATGATCTGCCTATTTTAAAACCATCAAAGCCTAACCGAAACACCACGCTCGGCCATATAGCGCTTCGCCTCAGGCACCGTATGCTCACCAAAGTGAAAAATACTCGCCGCCAGCACCGCATCGGCCTTGCCCAAAACAATACCATCCACCAAATGCTGCAGATTACCCACACCGCCTGAGGCAATCACCGGCACATTCACCGCATCGCTGATCCGCGACGTCAGATCCAGATCAAAACCATTTTTGGTCCCATCGCGGTCCATGCTCGTCAGCAAAATCTCACCAGCGCCATAGGCAGTCATTTTCTCTGCCCATTCAATAGCATTAATACCGGTAGACTTGCGCCCACCGTGAGTAAAGATCTCCCAGCGGGACTGGCCGTCCTGTTCAACCTGCTTCGCATCGATGGCCACCACAATACACTGAGACCCAAACCGCTGAGCCGCTTCACGAACAAACTCTGGGTTGTGGATCGCTGCCGAATTGATCGCCACTTTGTCAGCACCGGCATTCAACAGATTGCGAATATCCTGCAATTCACGTACACCACCGCCAACCGTTAAGGGAATAAACACCTGCCCAGCCATACGCTCAACCGTGTGCAGCGTAGTGTCCCGGGCTTCATGACTAGCAGTAATATCGAGAAAGGTAATTTCGTCAGCGCCCTGTTCGTTATAACGACGAGCAACTTCAACCGGATCGCCGGCATCGCGAATATCGACAAACTGCACACCTTTTACAACGCGGCCTTTGTCCACATCCAAACAGGGGATAATACGTTTTGCCAGACTCATTTCTCGTCCTTAAATAGGTGTCCCAGCTTACCCGCCTTAGTCGACAGATACTGAACATTATGGGGATTGCTATCGGCCTGAATCGGCTCCCGCTCAACCACATTAATGCCCAAGGACTTTAGCGCATCGATTTTGCGAGGATTATTGGTCATCAAGCGAACTTCAGTAGCGCCCAAATGTTCCAGCATCGAAGCGCAGATAGAATAATCACGCATATCGGCACCAAAGCCCAAACGCTCGTTGGCTTCCACAGTGTCAGCTCCCTGATCCTGAAGATTGTAAGCGCGAATTTTATTCACCAGACCAATACCTCGACCCTCTTGTCGCAGATAGAGAATCGCGCCGCGGCCCTTTTCAGAAATCCGCTTCATCGCTTCTTGCAGCTGTTCGCCACAGTCGCAGCGCAGACTGCCCAGTGCATCACCGGTCAGACACTCGGAGTGGATACGAACAAGTAAAGGCTCGCCACTGGCACAGTCGCCCATGCTGATGGCGATATGCTCTTTGCCTTTAAAGGGGTCTTCAAAACCATGGATGTCAAAAGTACCCCAGCGAGTGGGCAACTTTGAGGATTCGATGAAGCGAAGCGCCACGGTTTTCTCCAAGATAGTATTCAGCCGCTTATTGTAGCGACAAAGCCCGCCTTGTGCAGACTTTTCAAATAGCTTGGATAGGCAGATTAATCGGTAGCTAACTCCGGCTTAGTAAAGCGCTTAGAGTCGCGCAAATCATAGATAACCCGATAGAGGCAGGGAATCAAAATCAGTGTAATAGTGGTAGCAAAGACAATACCAAAACTCAGAGACAGAGCCATGGGAATCACAAACTGGGCCTGGGTGCTGGTTTCAAATAACATCGGCAGCAGCCCCACAAATGTGGTCATGGTGGTCAGCAAAATTGCTCTAAAACGCTGCCTTCCAGCACCCATAAGTGAGTCATCAATACTCAGATTATCGGCACGACCCCGATTAACAAATTCCACCAGAATCAAACTGTCATTCACCACCACCCCAGCCAGAGCCACCAATCCAAAGATCGACAGCATACTGATGGAAACGCCAAAAATAATATGTCCGACCACCGCACCAATAAAGCCAAAAGGAATCACCGCCATAATCACCAAGGGCTGCACATAGGACTTTAGTGGCACCGCCAGTAAGCCATAGATCAGAAACAGAGATGCGACAAAACCCAAAATCATGTGCTGCATTAAGGTCTGCTGTTCTTGGCTGGCGCCACCTAGGCCAAACTTAACGCCAGAATAGCGGGCCAATAATTGCGGCATAAATTCTGTGGTTAAGTCCTCAATCACCGTTCCACTTTGCGCTTT
>Ga0209532_1000357_pt1 | contig 39499 bp, 35 predicted proteins | sample COG_02_FD_184746 | JGI IMG/M metagenome (GOLD analysis project Ga0209532, IMG submission 184746) | Pelagic Microbial community sample from North Sea - COGITO 998_met_02 (SPAdes) (version 2) | ecosystem: Environmental > Aquatic > Marine > Neritic zone/Coastal water | place: Helgoland, sampling... | reverse complement strand
GAGCTATGGCATTGGTGCCGCGCTGGTGTGTTATGGATTGCTGGGTGTGGCCGAGGGTAACTTTTCAGCTGGTTTTATGGCGTGCCTTTTGTCCTACCCCTGTGTTGACTTTGTGGTGAGTGTTGTCCGCCGAATGCGCAAAGGGCTGTCACCGCTTCAGGCTGACAACGGACACCTTCATAACCGGCTGTATGCCTTTTATGCCCAAAAATTTATCTCACGGGTTACGCCTAACTCTTTGACAGGTTTGACCATCAGTGGTGCCTCATCGGGGGTCTGTTTGATAATTTACGTCCTTGGCTGGATCCCTGTTGAGAGCAATGCCTGGTTCGGTGTTTTTGGGCTGCAGTTTGCTGTGTACCTCATCACGCTGAGCCGACTAAGGTCCTCACAGATGGATGAGAGTGCGCCGATGAGCGGTGTGTCTGGTCAGTGATAAAGGCTATTATCGTTTGCTAAAAAATAGTTTTCGGAGTCTACAAAAAGACATCAAAGCTATTCGAAGTATGTTTAGTTTTGTGGTCAAGCAAAACTTAGTTCTAATAAAATTTTAATGGATCACTAGTTAGTATGAAAAAAATATTAACCGTGTTTGGCACGCGCCCAGAGGCGATAAAGATGGCGCCCTTGGTTCATGCACTAGAGGCTGATAGTCATTTTGACGCAAAGGTCTGTGTCACAGCCCAGCACCGGGAGATGCTTGATCAGGTTCTTGAATTATTTGAAATAGTGCCTGACTTTGATCTAGACATTATGAAGGCAGGTCAAACACTCAACGATGTAACAACGTCTATCCTTACAGGTTTAAAGCCAGTTTTAGAAGACTTTAAACCTGATGTGGTTTTGGTGCATGGGGACACGGCAACTACCTTTGCAGCCTCCCTAGCGGCCTACTACCAACAAATTAAGGTCGGTCATGTTGAGGCAGGTCTTAGGACAGGCAATATTTACTCCCCCTGGCCTGAAGAGGCCAACAGAAAGCTAACGAGCGCGATCACTAATTATCACTTTGCTCCAACAGAAGGTTCTAGAGATAATCTGCTAAAAGAGGGAGTATTAGAGAGGGACATTACCGTTACGGGCAACACGGTGATTGATGCGCTATTTTGGGTGAGAGAAAAGTTAAAACAAGACAGATCTCTTTCCGATAGTCTGTCCTCCATGTTTGATTATCTTGATCCAAATAAAAAGTTAATTTTAGTTACAGGCCATCGCAGAGAGAGTTTTGGTGGTGGTTTTGAAAGAATTTGTGAGGCTCTGCGCCAGATCGCATCCGAGCATCCAGAGTCTCAAGTTTTATACCCAGTTCATCTTAATCCAAATGTGCAGGAACCAGTGAAACGGCTGTTGCAGGATTTGGACAATGTACTTTTGATCGAACCTCAGCAGTATCTTTCATTTTGCTATCTAATGGATAGAGCGTCGATCATTTTGACTGACTCTGGTGGTATACAAGAAGAGGCTCCATCATTAGGTAAACCGGTGCTTGTTATGAGAGATACAACCGAGCGCCCTGAGGCGGTTGATGCAGGCACCGTTAGGCTTGTTGGAACAGATACTGCCCTGATAGTTGATCAGGTTGATCTGTTGTTAACTAATCCTGTTGAATATCAAAACATGAGCAAGGCTCATAACCCCTATGGTGATGGATTGGCCTGTGGGCGTATCTTGAAATTTTTAGTTAAGGAAATATAAACAATGCCTTTTGATACCATTTCTGTGATTGGTCTTGGCTACATTGGTTTGCCAACAGCGGCTATGTTTGCATCAAAACAAAAAAGAGTAATTGGTGTAGATGTAAGTCAACATGCGGTAGACACCATCAATGCAGGAAGAATACATATTATTGAGCCAGAGCTTGATGTAATGGTCAAAAAAGCTGTCGATGAGGGATTTTTAAAGGCAACGACATCTCCAGAGCCAGCAGATGCTTTTCTCATTGCGGTACCAACGCCGTTTCTCCCTGTCAAGAATCAAGGCTCAATACCTGATCCCGATCTCTCTTACATTAAATCTGCTGCTAAATCAGTTGCTCAAGTATTGAAAAAGGGAGATATCGTGATACTTGAATCTACATCTCCAGTGGGTGCAACCGAGCAAATGGCCATTTGGCTAGCGGATGAAAGAAAGGATCTAACATTTCCTCAAACTCACGGTGAGAATTCTGATATTAGAATTGCCCATTGCCCCGAGCGAGTTTTGCCTGGGCAGGTGGTTCGTGAATTAGTAGAGAATGATCGGGTCGTTGGCGGTATGACTAAAAGTTGTTCTGCAGTAGCAATCGATATATACAGAATCTTTGTAGAAGGTGCTTGTATTTCAACCAATGCGCGTACAGCGGAGATGGCCAAGTTAACTGAAAATGCCTCTCGAGATGTCGGTATTGCATTTGCAAATGAATTATCGATTATTTGTGACAAACTTGATATCGATGTATGGGAGCTCATTGGACTCGCTAATCGCCATCCAAGGGTGAATATTCTTCAGCCTGGTCCTGGGGTAGGGGGGCATTGTATTGCTGTTGATCCCTGGTTTATTGCTTCAAAAACTCCGAATGAAGCACAGTTAATTACCGCAGCTCGACGTGTTAATGACTCAAAGCCAGATTGGGTGCTCGATAAAATCAAATCAGTTGTAAAAGACTTCCTCCAAGCAAATAGGAAAATGACGTTAGCCGAGGTAAAGATAGCATGTTATGGACTGTCTTTTAAGGCCGATATTGACGATTTGCGTGAAAGTCCTGCTTTGGAGATAGCAAGCAGGGTGGTGAGTGACTATTCTGGCTTAGTTATGGTGGTTGAACCTAATATTGATAGACTTCCTTTATGCCTAAATGGATCTCAGTTTGTTGATTTGGAAGAGGCGCTGAGTTCTGCGCATGTGCATGTTTTGTTAGTGGATCACTCAGCATTTAAGGAGACATTACCCAGTCAGGGTATTGTGCTTGACACAAAAGGAATTTGGTCGTGATTTATCCAAATACCATGCTCGAAAGATTCTATTTGAAGAGTTTATTAGTAAATATTGAATCATTTAGTTGGAGGATTAAAATTTGAGTATTTGCCCAGTGATAATGGCAGGCGGGTCCGGCTCACGATTATGGCCTTTATCAAGAGCTAAGCATCCCAAGCAGTTTTTGGCTTTAAACGGCGCAGACACAATGCTGCAAGCTACAGTCAAGCGTTTATCTGGCTTAGAGTGCGATTCCTCAGTTGTTATTTGCAATGAGGAGCATCGTTTCTTCGTTGCAGAGCAACTTCGTGAAATTAACGAATTAGGATCCATTATTTTGGAGCCTGAAGGTAGAAATACGGCACCCGCAATTGCTCTAGCTGCATTTTTGTCAAAGGATGACCCACTTTTATTGGTTCTGTCTGCGGACCATGTCATCAAAAATGAAGCCGAATTTATAAAGGCTGTATCTGACGCTATGCCATTGGCGGAATCGGGAAAGCTCGTCACGTTTGGTATAGTACCAAGTGAACCGCACACAGGTTATGGCTACATCAAAAAAGGTAACACACAAGGTAGGGGTTTTATTGTAGATCAGTTTGTAGAAAAACCCACACTTGGGCTAGCTCAAGAGTATTTGGCTTCAGGCGAATATTGCTGGAACAGTGGGATGTTTTTATTTAAAGCAAGCCGCTATCTTGAAGAATTAAAAAAATTTCGGCCTGCAATTTATAAGGCTTGTGAGGCGTCAGTAATAGATCCTAAAATTGACTTAGACTTTTTGAGAATTAACTCTGCAAAGTTCGAGTCGTGCCCGGCTGAATCGGTTGATTATGCTGTAATGGAAAATACATCTGAGGCAGTCGTCGTGGCGATGGACGCGGGTTGGAATGATATAGGGTCTTGGGCATCACTCTGGAATATTAGTCAAAAAGACGGTAATGGAAACACTACTCATGGCGATGTCATGCTCCACAACTGCAATAATTCGTTTGTCAGAACTGATGATAAATTGGTCGCCGCTATTGGAGTAGACAATTTAGTTATTGTCTCTACCAAAGATGCTCTTATGGTTGCGCACCAAGATGCGGTTCAAGATGTCAAACTCATCGCTGAACAACTGAAAAATGAAAATCGAAATGAATGGGAATTAAATCGCGAGGTCTATCGACCTTGGGGTAAGTATGATTCGATTGATAGCGATGATGGATATCAGGTTAAAAGATTAACAGTAAATCCGGGTGCTAAGTTGAGTGTGCAAATGCACTATCATCGATCGGAGCATTGGATTGTAGTGTCGGGCCGGGCGAGAGTACATTATGGAGATGAATCACATGATCTGGAGGTTAATGAGTCTACATATCATGGTAAAGAGGTTGTTCATGCGCTAGAAAACCCTTATGACATACCTCTGGAATTAATCGAGGTGCAGGTCGGGAGTTACCTGGGTGAGGATGACATAGTTAGGCTCGCAGATAAATATGGGCGAAAGGTAAAACTAGGATAATCTGGCTCCTAATTATAGAGCTCCCCCATTCTGATGGAATGCACAGTTTAGTTACGCGAAGCTTAATGTTGGTGTATTTTGAAGAACTGAATATACCACAAACCCAAACACCGCAAGGGAGCTTCTATTGTAAGATTTGAGGATATGGGTGGACCAGAACGTCAAAGTGATATAACTTTTCCCTCATGTACAAAGCGAAGTCCCTTGTGTAATTTCAAAACAAGACGGTGTTGATAGATTGTCTCGACTGAGACGCTTACCTTATTTAAATACTGAAAAACTTATCAATAAAAGGAGATAGCATGGAATTTAAAAATGTTGAGCATAAGCGTTGTCGCTTATGCGGTAGTGGTGATATGGAACCCGTTTTTTCTTTGGGCGAACAGTACATAAATGACTTTGTAACTGAAGAGAACATTGGGAAAGGCCTTAAGGCGCCTTTGGAAATAGTCCATTGCTCAAACTGCGATTTAGCGCAACTTAAGCATACAGCTCCCCAGGAACTCTTATATTCGAGGCAGTATTGGTATCGCTCAGGGATCACCGATACTATGAAAAGAGAACTGCAAGATATAGTAAGCGACGTATCATCGAGAATAGAGCTTAAGGCGGGTGACATCGTTTTAGATATCGGCGCTAATGACGGGACTATGCTTGAGTTTTACGACCGGTCACTAGTAACGATAGGTTGTGAACCTGCCAATAATCTGGTGGACGAGCTTTCGACAAAGTGCGATAAGGTCATACATGATTTTTGGTCCGAAAAATCTTATCTTGAGGCCGCATCAGGTTATGGTGGTAAAAAAGCTAAAGTCGTTTCAGCTATAGGCATGTTTTATGATTTGGACGATCCAATATCATTTGTAGCTGATATTGAGAAAGTTCTAGACGACGATGGAATTTTCGTTGCTCAACTTATGACTTCGTCTCCAATGATTGAGAAAAATGATTTGGGGAATATATGTCATGAGCACATTGAATACTATTCATATAAATCCCTTGTTTACATGTACGAAAAATGCGGTCTTGAAATAGTTGATGTAACTGAGAATAGTGTGAATGGTGGTAGTTATAGAATCTATGCGAGAAAACTGAAAAATGGCTCGATAGATTATCCTGAAAAAGCAAGTAAGCAAGATCTCCTAGATTTTCAAAAAAGGGTCGATTCAATTAAGACTGAATTGGTTAGCTTTCTAAAAAAAGAAAAGTTAGCAGGAAAAACGATACATGCCTATGGGGCGTCTACAAAAGGAAACGTTATCTTGCAATATTTTGGGCTGGATACTTCCCTCATAGATTTCGCTTCAGAGAGAAGCCCAGAAAAATACGGCAGGTATACGGTAGGGTCTTGGATTCCAATAATATCAGAGCAAGAAAGTCGTGATATGCAGCCTGATTATTACTTGGTATTACCGTGGGCTTTTTTCGATGAAATGTATGAGCGGGAAGCCGATTGGCGTGCTAAAGGAGGGACTTTTATCGTTCCTTTCCCAGACTTAAGGATAGTTCCATGATACCTGAAGCTGAATACAAAAATATCATGAGCTTGATGCCACTTCTGTGCGTGGATGGCGTCTTAATTGGACCTGATAATAAATTCCTTTTGGTGAAGCGCAATAATGAACCCCTTAAAGGATCATGGTGGGTTCCCGGGGGTAGGGTTCTTAAGGGTGAAACTCTTGAAGACGCGTTTATTCGAAAGATGCAAGAAGAGATTGGTATTGTGCTGAGTAGATCTAATCTCGAATGCTTGGGTTTTTTTGAGGCTACTAGTATGGAGCACGACAGAACTGAGGATGGCTTATTACATTCAGTCAGCATAGTATTTTCCGCAAATATCGGGCATGTGGATTTTATTCTTGATGATCAAAGTACAGACTACTCATTCTTTGATGAGCTGCCTACAGAGTTTAAAATACATCAATTTAGAGAAGGATTAGCGCCATGAAAAAAGTATTAATTTTTGGTATTACGGGTCAAGACGGAAGTTACTTATCCGAGATACTGCTCAATAACGGTTATGAAGTTCATGGGCTAGTTAGGAAGTCAGCAACAGGGAATACACGAAACATTGAACATTTAATTGAGTCTGAATTTTATGAAAAAGGCCAGTTGAGATTACACCGAGGCGACTTATTGGATCATGCGAGTGTTTTTAAATGCATAAGCTTAGTAAGGCCAGATTATATTTATAATGAGGCAGATCAAGATCATGTTTCTTGGAGTTATGATATCCCGTCTTACTCGTTTTCCACTACTACAACTGCTGTTGTGAATATCCTGGAGGCTATAAGAGTGCTTGATCCTTCCATTAAATATTTTCAGCCAGTATCTTCTAATATGTTTGGAATTCCCAAAGATGACTGTCAGCACGAGGGTACTGACCATAGGCCAGTAAGTCCTTACGGTATTGCTAAATCAGCAACCTTTAATTTATGTAAATTTTACCGTGACTCTTATGGCTTGAGAATTTCGACGGGAATATTTTATAACCATGAATCTCCAAGAAGACCAGATGAGTATCTGTCGAGGAAAGTTACAAAAGCTGTTGCAAGAATAAAGCTAGGCCTTCAAGACAAGCTAATTTTGGGGGACTTGAATTCCTATGTGGACTGGGGTTACGCAAAGGAATTTATGGAAATAGCAAAGGTAATAAATGAAAAGGACTTGGCTGATGATTTTATAGTTGGCACCGGCGTTTTAACAAAGGTGGAGGATTTTGTCGTTAAGGCCTTTGAAAAAGTCGGGCTAAATTGGGAGCAGTATGTCGAAACATCGGAGCAGTTTAAACGGCCGGTTCAAACCGGTAGCCTGAGGGCAGATAATTCCAAATTACAAAGAAAAATCGGGATTAAACCAAAGATACTGATAGATGATCTTATAGAGCTAATGGTTCAGGCTGATCTAGAAGCGGAGTCTAGCAATGTCTAAGAGTTTACTATGGTTTGTCAGTAGGCTTGATCAAGCCGGAGGAGGAGACAGACTTTTTTTTGAGACTAAAGCGTCTTTAAAAAATTGTGGGGTTGACGTAAATGTACTTACATGGAAGTTTAATGACGCGGCACTATTTAATGGAAAATACGGTGCGGATGGAGTTATAAACATCGGAGAAAAATCAATAGGCAGTCCCTCAGTAGGGATTTTAGGTAAGGTATATGCAAGGGTGGCGACGTTTTTTGAGTCTTACAAGCATATAAAGAGGTTAAAGCCTGATTTCCTAGTGTGCCAAAGTGAATATGAGGCGATATTAGTCTCTTGGCTTTCTTTCTTAACAGGGACACCATATGTCGTTAAGGTCTTTGGGCAAACTTATTTGGACGCTCTTGAGCCTGCGAAATTTTTATTTCCCTTCAAAAAGCATCTTAATGAAATTAGAAACTCCCTTCCCATATACATAGAAACTATACCTCTGAAACGTCCAAAGTTCGGAGTTAAACTATTTATAATTTATCAAATCGCCTGTGTTTTAAGATATTTTGCTGTTAGGAATGCTAGTTATATTTTTACGCTCTCTCCGCAATGCAGATATGAAGTTAATACTCTTTACGGTGTTGAGCCGATTGTCCTAAGATCTGGGTTTCGATCTGAATTGCTGGATTATGAAAATCAGAACAAAGTCAAAGCAAGGCATGGTCTCAAATCTGAAACTAAGATAATAACCTGCTTTAGTAGATTACTGCCAAAGAAACGAATTGATGTTGCGATTAGAGCTTTTGAAAAAGTAAGTAGAACTCATTCAAACGTAGCGATGTTTGTTTGTGGTTCAGGTCCGGAACTTGGCTCACTGAAAAGGCTAGCTTCTGAACTAGGCCTAGACTCAATAATTTACTTTACCGGTTACGTTCATGAAGACGATGTGGAAGATTATATAGGTGAGTCAGACATGCTGGTTAATCTAGATGTAGCGCAGTTTGATATAGTCGCTCTGGAAGCTATTGCCTTAAAAACTAAAATCGTCGGACTGACGGATCATGAGTTTAGCGAGATATTTGTGCGAGCTAACTGTATTGAAGGATCAGACCCCTCGCCGGAAGGTGTGGCTCTATCAATCGAAAATACTCTTCAGGACTCGGAAATAAAAATAACACCAGAGTTTACTGCAGAATTGCAGAGCCTAACTTGGGATTCCTATGGGAAGAGTTTTCATGACTATATTTACGGGGAGAAAAAATAATGGAAGAAAAAAAGGTGGCCATTGTTACAGGTGTTACTGGACAAGATGGTTCATATCTCGCTGAGTTTTTGTTAAAAAAGGGTTACGTTGTGCACGGTTTAAAGAGAAGGTCGTCTTCTTTTAATACGGGTAGAATTGATCATTTATATAAGGATCCCCACAGTAATTCAGTAAATTTCTATCTGCATCACGCTGATATGACTGACTCGATGAGTATTACGAGTGTGATTGAGAAGGTGCAGCCAGATGAAATTTATAATCTTGCAGCTATGAGCCACGTTCATGTCAGTTTTGAGATGCCTGAGTATGTAGCAAACGCCGACGGTACAGGCACTTTGAGGATACTGGATGCTGTAAGGGCCCTAGGTTTAAAGGATAAGACTAAAATATATCAAGCAAGCACATCAGAGCTTTATGGAAAAGTACAGGAGACTCCTCAATCTGAGCGTACTCCATTTTACCCTAGAAGTCCTTATGCTGTTGCCAAATTGTATGCTTATTGGATTACAGTTAACTATAGAGAGGCTTATGGTATTTTTGGATCAAATGGTATTCTATTCAATCATGAGTCCCCCCGGCGAGGCGGAACTTTCGTCACTAGAAAGATAACTGTTGCCGCTTGCAGGATGGCAGTGGGTTTACAAAGTACGCTCTATTTAGGCAATCTAGATGCGAAACGTGACTGGGGCCATGCAAAGGATTATGTGAGGTCAATGTGGATGATATTGCAGCATGATCAACCCGATGATTTCGTTATTTCAACTGGTGTGACCACTTCTGTTAGAGATTTTGTTATTAACGTTTTCCGCCATCTTGGGGTGGAATTAGAGTTTTTTGGTGCTGAGGAAAACGAACATGCAAAGGTCAGCAGTAGTTCAAATCCAAAATATCAGTTTGCTGTCGGTCAAGTAGTTGTAAAAGTAGATGAGGCGTATTACCGTCCTACCGAGGTTGAATTATTACTTGGCGATTCAACAAAAGCGAAAGAGTTACTCGGATGGGAGCCTGAGATAACCTTAGATGAAATGATTGAAGAAATGGTTGATGTTGATTTGCAAGGTGCGAAAGAAGAGTCAGCTCAAATACAGTCAATGGGCTTACCAAGGAGGACCTTATGATAGAGCCAGTCGAAATTATCAGTGACTCTGATGGACCTGTCGCTTACCTTATCAATAGAGAATGGCAGCCTAAAAAGACCGAATTTCTAACACCTGATGACTTTGGTCAACAAATGGGAATGATAGTCTATGGAAAGGGTGAGAGTGTTCAGCCGCACATGCACTTGCCTATTACACGACAGGTGCATGGGACAACAGAATGTGTAATCGTAAAAAAGGGTAGTTGTTTTCTTGATATATATAATAAAAGTAAGGAACTCTTAGATAGCCGCCTAATGGTTGAGGGAGATATAGTTCTTCTTCTTGGCGGTGCTCATGGGTTTCGCATGATTGAGGACACTATTCTTTTTGAGGTAAAGCAGGGTCCTTATGCTGGTGAGGCAGATAAACAACGATTTTGAGCGTCCTAAATCAACGTCGGATAGTATGTCCCTAAGGGTAGATTTCGCATGATTACTTATTTGCTGGTGGCCATGGCGTTTTTATTCAGCGCTCTCGTAATTTTTCGAATTCGTGGAAATCAGATAAGTGTGCTTTTTGTGTTCATTGTAATGGTTTATGTTTTAGCGGGGCCTTTCGTAAATTCTTTCAGTAAAGTTGGGGGGCAACTAGAAACGTACTACCTATACCATGCTTCGATAATAATTCTTTTTTATTTTCCTTTTATAGGAATTATTGCTACTGGCAAGGTTATAAATCTAAATCATTATGGATCTATAAAAGTCTTTCCAGCCAACAATGGATTGCCTGTGCTCTTTCCGCTTCTATTGCTTATTTTTCTGGTAATCTTCTGGAATACTGTTATTGATGGGGGGTTGCTATTCCGGCGTATTGGACACGACGCCTTGTTCAGGGCTTCCGCAGCAATGCCAAAATTCCAGCTATACACCTATCGGCTTGCAGTTGAGACTTCATTTTTCGTCATTTTGACGCTCAGTTCCGTGCTTAGAGTTTTCGATAAGGCCACGAAAAACCGTATGCTTTTTAAGCTTACATTAATAGCCTATTCTGTGAGCTTCTTGGCTTACTTTTTAATAAACTCAAGAATGCAGTTTCTTTTACTTGTTCTAGTTTTGATTCTCAATGTTACAGGGCATAGTAGAAGGAGTTTACGTAAAGTTTTTTGGTATGGGCTTACAATGATAATCATAATTGCCTCCATGACGTTATTAAGAGAGTTCTACTTCGAGGGCAATGATCGTTTAGATGATACCAGTTTAGCGAGTGTGTTCTTAACTACTCTAAATTTAATAGCTGCAAGAGTGGATATTTTGGAAGTCCTTTATCAATTAGACAAGGTCAGTTTTGACCCGCTCTCAAACAACCTTACAGGCTTAAAACAGAGTATATATTTTCCCTTGTCGTTTTTTATAGATCCCGCGTATTACGAAAACACGAAGGCAACGCTTCAGACCTCCAGCGCAGTAGCTGTAGTGAATGATATTACAGGAGGAAGTTTTATTGATTTTCCTAAAACATATGTGATTGACACTATTTTAACATTTGGCATGTTAGGGCTACCTTTTTTAGCTGTAATTTACGGAGGGTGTATAAATAAAATAACAAATTTGTTAGCAAGTGTTAGGAGGTTTGGTTTTAAGTGGCTATGTTTGATATTTTTAATTCCAATTTTGTTGCAATTTGAGAAGGAATTGATGTCGCCGTTTTTATATCTCTTAAAATGGTCGCCGATGTTGTTAATAAGTATATGGTCCTTCTCGAAAACCAAGCTTTTGGCTGAACCAGTTTTAAAATAATTAGCCCTATTAGTGCTGATTAAATATGTAGCTACTCATTCACGGCCTATATAGATTATCTGTATGTAGTCAGTGGGTTTTCACTAACAATTTGGATGGAGATATAGAATGATCCCCGTTAACGAACCAAAGTTAAACGATGAGGGACTTGAGTTACTTAAGGATGCTTATCTTAGTGGTTGGATTTCATCTGCTGGACGTTACGTAGATGAATTTGAAGACGCTTGGGCTCAATACTGTGGTGCTGAATATGGAATAGCGGTTTCCAATGGCACGACCGCACTTCAGGTCGCTGTCGAAGCAGTAGGAGTCGGCCAGGGTGACGAAGTTATTATGCCGACATACACCATAATTTCATGCGCATTGGCAGTAGTGAGGGCTGGAGCAACGCCTGTATTGGTTGATTGTGATCCCTTGACTTGGTGTATGAATGTTGAGCACATTGAAGGACTAATCACGGATCGTACCAAGGCTATTATGGTAGTGCATATTTTCGGTCACCCGGTGGATATGGATCCGATTATGGCGCTAGCTGCCAAGTATGACCTCAAAGTGATAGAAGATGCTGCGGAAGTTCATGGAGCGCTTTACAAGTCTAATAGAGGCACGAATAAGGAAGTCTGGAAGAAATGCGGGGGTATAGGTGATATATCAACATTTAGTTTTTTCGCTAATAAATTAATTACAACAGGCGAAGGCGGAATGGTGGTTACTAATAGTGTTGAGCTGGCTGAAAAATCTAAAGATTTGCGCAATCTATGCTTTCGTACGGATAGACGATTTCTGCATACCGAGTTAGGTTACCAGTTTAGATTCACTAATGTTCAAGCAGCAATCGGGCTGAGTCAAGTGAGAGAGATTGAAGAAATCGTGGAACGCAAGCGGTGGATTGCGAAGGAGTATAGCTCCAGATTACAACACATTTCTCAACTACAGCTTCCTTATGAACATGACTGGGCAAGAAATGTTTATTGGGTATATGCCTTGGTGTTAGGAGACGAAATACCATTCGATGCTAAATTCTTTGCGGATAAATTAAGAGAGCGTGGTATTGAGACAAGACCATTTTTTTTGGGTATGCACGCTCAGCCAGCCCTAACTGATTTACGTTTTTTTGAGGGCGAAAGCTATCCCGTTACCGATCGTATTGCCTCAAGAGGCTTGTATCTGCCTTCTGGTTTGGCTCTAACCTTGGATCAGATAGAAGATGTGGCCTCAGCTGTCGTTGATATTTTAACACCTTACGTTAGCGCTTAACGATTGCTTTGTCGTCGAAACGTGTAAAAGGATACTTAGTGGTTCAATCAATATTAAATGTCGAAAGGGTTGATTTTTTCAACCTTCTAGTTGTCAAATCGTCAAATTTTATCCTAGTTGCAACAATTTTCTTTATAGTTCGCCAACATCTGGATTCGTCTTTGTTTATAGAATTCGGATTCTATTGGGGAACGGGGTTATTGGTTGGAGCTCTTTTATTTGGGGGATTTGGTTCAACTTTGGTGAGATTTGTCAGTTTATATGGAGGGATTGGTGCGATAGGTGGCGATCGAACTATCTCAAAGTTACTAACGGCTGTATTGGTTTTTATTGCGGCGAGTCTCTATATCGTTGGGAAAGGCCTGGATAATAAAATTATAAGCTTGCTCATGGTAGTTTCACTAGGGATGGTTATTCAACTGCACTTAGTCATCATGTCATTGTTCCGAGCTGTTAGAGCTACGCGGGAGTTGCTCTTCGGTGGCGCTTTGATGGCAGTAGTTATTCCGAGTATTTTTATTTATTTGACCAATTCAATCGATACTATAGAGACGATATTTAGGAATTTGACGATTTCATACCTGATAAGTTTAATTATTTTAATGGCTCTTTTAGCTTACATAGCAAGACATGATGAAAAGGACAGATCAGAGAATATATTTCAATCAAAGGGTTTTAAAGAAGGTTATTTAAGCTTTACGATGGTCACTGTTTTTTCTAATTTAATTATTCTTGTCGATTTTTACTTTCTGCGTGAAATGCTTTCTTCAGAGGATCTGGCTAAAGCTGGCGTTGCGAAGATTTATTTTGATCGGTTTGTTCTTCCACTTTTATCTGTCATGACAGGCGCTATAAGCTTAAATATTCTTAGATCAAAGACAGAATCTATTGCTAGGAATGCGGGCTTTACGACCAACTTTGGTTTAGATAGAAAGCGAGTTTTAGCTGTAATTCCGGTACTTCTATTTATTTTCATTGGCTACTATGTTTTTATCTTTGTAGGACCCTCAAACGCGGTTAGCCTGAGTTATTTGCAAGCTTCATGTGTCATATTAGGGTATGTTGTGTATTCTTTTAATAGTATATTTTTGGATATTTTGGTTATTAAGTTTGCTAGTAGTACACTTTTTCTTATATTAAGCAGCTATTTAATCGTCAGTAGTTTAGTTTACTACTTTGCTATTTCAACTTTCAGTTTGAAAGGATGGGTTAGTGCCTTGATCATCCTAAATCTTAGTGCGAGCTATTTTTTCTTTAAGGTCACATCAAGCGTTAGACTTATCAAATAATGCGGTTTATGTGCAAATTTTGTTTGAAAAACACCAAGATACAATTAGCAGCCTTGTAATTTTTTAGGTGTATTCAAAAACAATATAACAAACGCATTGATTTTGTTGTATATGGTCAAGTTGCAAAATCACTCTAGCATCAGGGCTTAAATAATATTTCTACTAAAGCGAAAAAAAAATGAAGCAAATTTTACAAGATCTGTCATCAGGTGCTACGACTGTTAAAGAGTGCCCAGCCCCAGTACTTCCCAGTAATGGCTTGAAGATTTTAACTAAAGTATCGCTAATTTCTGCTGGGACTGAAAGGACATTGGTTGGGTTCGGGAAGGCATCTTATATTGAAAAAGCTCGACAACAGCCGGAAAAGGTTAGAGAGGTTCTTGATAAGGTTGTTACCGATGGATTGTTGGCTACGGTTGACGCAGTCACTTCGAAACTAGCGCAGCCAATACCTTTGGGTTATTCGAACGTGGGGGTGGTTCAAGAGGTCGATATAAATGTATCAGGTTTTAAGATTGGTGACAGGGTCGTTTCTAATGGGGCCCACGCGGATGTTGTAGCTGTCAAGAAAAACTTGTGCGCGCGTATTCCTGATGGAGTAGATGATGATTCCGCTGCATTTACTGTTTTAGGAAGTATCAGCCTACAAGGGGTCAGACTGGCTCAACCTACATTAGGTGAATCATTCGTAGTTATTGGAGTAGGTCTTGTTGGTTTGTTGACAATTCAGTTGCTTCGGGCGAACGGTTGTCATGTTTTGGCTGTTGATCTTGATGAGTCCAAACTTTCTTTAGCGGCTCAATTTGGTGCTGAAACATGTAATCCTGCGGTTGGCGGCGATTTGTTGTCGCACGCCGCTATCTTTAGCCGTAACAGAGGGGTCGATGGAGTTATCATAACTGCTTCCACTCAATCAAATGATCCCATAAAGCAAGCAGCTCAAATGTGCAGAATGCGCGGGCGCATTATTCTTATTGGTGTAGTCGGGCTAAACTTGGATAGAGCAGATTTTTACGAAAAAGAGATAAGTTTTCAGGTGAGTTGCTCCTATGGCCCCGGGCGTTATGATTCTTCTTATGAGGAAGATGGTAATGATTACCCGGTTGGCTTTGTCCGATGGACAGAGCAGAGAAATTTTGAAGCCTTTCTCGATATGCTGGCATCCGGAGCGATCGATGTTAAGCCACTGATTTCATGTCGGTTCGATTTTGCAGATGCTGTAGTTGGATATGAGGAACTTATGGAAAACCCCTCTGTGCTGGGGATATTATTAGATTACAGTGCTCTCGAGTCTGATCGGTTATCACAGTCTATAGAACTATCTGCCGGGCAGAATTTTTCTGTTGATAGGCCTATTTTGGGTTTTATAGGGGCAGGAAACTATGCTTCACGAGTTTTGATACCGGCCTTCAAGGCGTTTAAGGCTCAGCTTCATACGCTTGTTACCGCTAATGGGTTAAGCAGTGTTGTTCACGGAGGTAAAGCAGGCTTTTTACACGCGTCTACTGATGTTAACGGTATGTTCAAAAATCCGTCCATTAATACTGTGGTGGTTGCTACTCAGCATAATAGTCATGCTCAATACGTAATAGATTCTTTAAATAGTGGTAAAAATGTGTGGGTGGAGAAGCCGTTAGCGATAGATAGGGATGGTTTAGAGCGTATTGAATTTGCATACAAAAAAGCCCATGAAAATTTGAAACTTGGGCCGCAGTTGATGGTTGGGTTTAATCGCCGATTTTCACCGCAGATAGAGAAGATGCAGGATTTATTGTCTACAGTTAAAACGCCTAAAACTACACTGATAACCGTAAATGCGGGCTTTCTTCCGAAAGAGCATTGGACTCAAGATCTTTCCAAGGGTGGTGGCAGAATAATAGGTGAATGTTGTCATTTCATTGATTTGATGAGATTTCTTATTGGAGAAAAAATAATATCGATCAACGGTCAGGCAATGTTCTCAGCGCCTTCAGGGGAAATTATGGAGGACACCTCATCGATTACGTTAGGATTCGAAGATGGCTCATTTGGCACTATTTTGTACCTAGCAAACGGTGCTTCGACCTTCCCAAAAGAACGGGTTGAGGTATTTGCAGGTGGTAAGGTGTTGCAACTGGATAACTTCCGAAAGCTTAGAGGCTATGGATGGAAAAATTTCACAAAAATGAATCTCTGGTCTCAAGACAAAGGACATAAAGCTTGTACAAAAGCTTTTATGGAGGCGCTTGTCCTCGGAGTTCCGTGCATACCAGCGGATGAAATATTCGAAGTAGCCCGCGCAAGCATTGAGGCACATGATATTTTACTAAGTCAATGATCAAGGAATAAAAAAGTGCTGTTGATAAGGACTTGGTTAAAAACATTACTTGATCTCGGACTTTTGGAAGTTGCGACCGTTATTTTCTATCGTGTCATGATTAGATTAGGGGTCCATCCTGTTTGCTTCCTAAATGGCAGTGTCGTTGCTGGTCCGTTCTTTGCAAAGTCTGAATTGGCTGACATAGGGTTGGCACCCATCTCAACTTGGGGCGACAGTGGAACGTTATTTAGCTATATCAATGTGCCCTTGGGAGATCATCCTCCGGACTGGATGGAAAATCCGATTGCACAGGGTCAAACCAAATTGGATTTAAGGCCTTGGTGGAAAATCTCCGATTTTGATGAGGAAAAAGGCGATATTAAATTAATTTGGGAGCAGTCCCGTATGGACTGGGTCGTAGCATTTGCCCAGCGAATTCGGAATGAGGATCAGGAAACACTGAATCGACTCAACGCTTGGTTAGAGGACTGGTTGGAAAAAAATCCGCCTTACCTCGGAGTAAATTGGAAATGCGGGCAAGAGGCCTCTATAAGAGTTATTAATCTATGTTGTGCTGCTTTGATCTTGGGTCAAGAAAGCCAGTCATTGCCTGGCCTGCAAGAGCTAATCAGGTTGCATTTAAAAAGGATTAAACCAACGATACATTACGCAATGGCTCAAAATAATAACCATGGAACCTCTGAAGCTGCCGCGCTTTTTATTGGTGGTAGCTGGTTGGCGGCAGAAGGATTACCTGATGGCAAATTATGGGAGAAGGTCGGTCGTAATTGGCTTGAAAATAGAGTCGGTAAGCTGGTTGAGAAAGATGGGAGTTTTAGCCAATACTCTTTAAACTACCATCGAGTGCTAATTGATACGCTCTCTATTACTGAGGTTTGGCGTCAGAGAATAAAGCAACCTTCATTTTCACTTAATTTTTATAAGAAAGCTTCGTTAGCTGTTTCTTGGCTATACCAGATGGTTTCTCCTATCAGTGGTGATGGTCCGAATTTGGGGGCTAACGATGGAGCTCGTTTTCTGCAGTTGACGGACAGTCCTTACAGGGACTATCGTCCTAGCGTTCAATTAGGAATGGCGTTATTTTGTGGTCGGTGTGCGTATTCAGATACGGGACCTTGGGACTCCCAGTTAGCTTGGTTGGGTATACCATGCTCAAAGAAAGAAGCTGCAAGATACTCTAATTGTGATTATGATTATGGTGGATACAAAATACTACGCTCAGGGCAAGCTAGTGTATTTCTTCGTTACCCTAGGTTTCGTTTCAGACCAAGTCAAGCCGATGCGCTGCATTTAGACTTGTGGTTCAATGGCTCTAATTTATTGTGCGATGCGGGCTCTTATAGCTACAATTCAGTTCCAGACTTATCTGGATATTTCTCTGGTGCGGTAGGTCACAACACTGTTCAATTTGACGATAGAGATCAAATGCCAAAATTAAGCCGATTTCTATTTGGTAGTTGGTTGAAGGCGAGCCGCGTTACCCCTATAGCGATAACAGACGGTGTCGTTGGTTGTTCAGCAGGATACAGAGATGCTTGGGGTGGTGAACACGTTAGGGCGGTGCACCTATCCAGAGATAGCTTGCGTGTCATTGATGACGTAAATGGATTTAATCAAAAGGCGGTCCTTCGCTGGCGTCTTCCAGTTAGTCTTTGGAAAATACAGCATACTTCTGACGGTATTCAAGTATCAGACGGGGATAGTACTTTGGAAGTGACAGCCGATGTTCCCATTATAGGTGGGCGTGTATCGCAAGGATGGGCTTCTAAATTCTATATGTCTAAAGAATCTGTGCCGATCTTGGAAGTGGAGATTGATCGAGCTGGACAGTTATCAACTGAGTATCGGTGGGCGCTATGAAGGTACTATATTTTCATCAATATTTTTCTACACCAGCTGGTACAACAGGGATACGCTCTTATTGGATGGCTAGGAAGCTTATGGATGAGGGTCATGATGTTACAATAGTTTGTGGAAGTTTTACTTCAGCTGATACCGGACTATACGGGCCTTTTAAGCGAGGTCTTCGCAGGGGTCTAAGTGGTAATCTTAAGATAATAGAAGTGGAGATCGACTACTCAAACTCAGATCCGTTGTATAACAGAGCCCTAAAATTTTTGAGATATTGTTTTAGGGCTACTGTTCTTGCTTTAAAAGAAGACTACGATCTACTATTTGCGACAACGACGCCACTAACGGCTGGAATCCCCGGGATTTTTGGACGGTGGTTTAGAAAAAAGCCTTTTGTATTCGAAGTGCGAGATTTATGGCCAGAACTGCCTAAAGCAATGGGGGTCATAAAGAATCCTATCGTTCTGTGGGGATTGAGTTTTCTGGAGTGGTCCTGTTACAGATCTGCAGACCATTTAATTGCTTTATCACCGGGAATTGCCGATGGCATAGCTAAAAGAGGTGTCGACCGTAGAAAAATTACATTGGTGCCTAATGGATGCGACCTGACTATCTTTTCTCCTGATGTTAAATCTAGCAGGCCACCTCAGATAAACCCATCAGATTTCGTTGCTATTTTTGCAGGTACTCATGGTGTTGCAAATGGTCTAGACGCAGTTTTGGAAGCAGCGATGGTTCTGAAATCAAGAGGACGACAGGATATAAAGTTTCTCTTAGTGGGAGATGGTCAGTTGAAAGATGGGTTGCGTAATAAAGCTAAATCTGAGCGTCTTGATAATGTTGTGTTTCATGATCCAGTTCCGAAGGGAAAACTTGCTGGCTTGATGGCTGGTGCTGATATCGGGCTACAGGTTTTAAAAAATGTGAGCGCTTTTTACTATGGGACCTCTCCCAACAAATTTTTTGACTATATATCTAGTGGTTTACCTGTGTTGAATAACTACCCCGGTTGGGTCGCTGACTTAATAACTGCTAATGATTGTGGTTATGTTGCGGTACCTGACGATCCAGTGTCTTTTGCAGATAAGTTAGAAGAGGCTGCAGGTGACCATAGGGCGCTTTTGCGGAAAGGGAGCTCTAGTTTAAAGCTCGCGGAACAACAATTTTCTAGAGCAAATTTAGCAACACTTTGGGTTGATGTGTTAGAAGAAGTCCATAAGCTCAGTGATAATAAGTGAAGCTGATCTTTATTGACGCAAAAAATGTATCAATATACATAATCTATATTTTGGAGAAATCCCTAAATGAAAAAAAAATCCTTTTCGCCTGTAAGTAGAAAAGATTATTTGATCCCAAATGTTAGTGATGAAAGGGGTCTAAATCTTTATATTCAAGAACACGGGAAAAAGAAGACTGTTGCTGTCCAAGGCCTTGGATTTGTAGGTACGGTGATGTCTCTAGTTGTAGCAAATAGTGATCATGGGGAATACGCCGTAATCGGTGTGGATCAGGCTACAGAGGATTCATATTGGAAAATAGCTGATATTAATGCTGGAGTTTGTCCAATTGTTTCATCAGATCCACTTGTCGGTGAATTCTTTGAGAATGCTAAACTAACAAATAATTTTTATGCTACCTATGATTCCATGGCGTTTTCGTTTGCAGATGTAATAATAGTGGACATTAACTTAGACGTAACCAAAGCCAAAGATGATCTGGGAAATATCGAATCGTATGATGTGCCTTTAGTGGGTTTCAAAAAAGCTATCGAGTCAATTGGGCAGGTATGTAAAGAGGATGTATTGATTCTGGTTGAGACCACAGTGCCTCCTGGAACCTGCCAGAAAGTGGTCTATCCGATACTAATTGAAAGGCTGAAATCTCGGGGCCTTCCGACCGATAAATTCAAGTTGGGACACTCTTATGAGAGGGTGATGCCAGGACCTAACTATGTTAATTCAATAAAAAACTTCTATAGAGTATATTCTGGAATCAATGAACATAGTGCGGATGCGGTTGAAAAATTTCTGAAGACAGTAATCTCCACTGATGAATATCCACTGACCCGATTGAAGACAACAGAGTCTACTGAGATGGCAAAAGTTCTTGAGAATTCATATAGAGCTATGAATATATCTTTTGCGATTGAATGGTCAAGGTTTGCTGAGAACTCTGGAGTAGACCTTTATGAGGTAGTTGATGCGATTAGATTGCGACCTACGCATGCGAACCTGATGTATCCAGGTATAGGTGTTGGTGGTTATTGCCTAACGAAAGATCCATTGATGGCAAGTTGGGCCAGTGAGGAGTTCTTTGGTCTTGAGTCAGGATTACAGTCGTCAGTTAAAGCAGTTGAAAATAATGACAAAATGCCGATGTTTTGTTTTGACTTTGTCAGTAATATTTTAAAGCATCATGATAAGGAAAAAACGAGTATTGGATTATTAGGGGTGGCTTATGGCCCTGGGATTGGCGATACACGATTTAGTCCAGTTGAGGATTTTTACAACCGACTTTGTGCCCGTTTTGATAATATCAAATGCCAAGATCCTTACGTTCCTTTATGGGCTGAATTAAATTTAGAAATAGAAATGTCGTTAGAGGCTTTCCTAGCCAACAGTTTTGATATCCTTATTGTGACGACAGGACACAGAGATTATTTACATAATGATGCTATATATGAACTTATCGAGCGATCCAGCAATGAAATGATCATAATCGACACCGTCGGCTTACTAGACTTACACAAATTACCTACACACTTCTCTCAAAACAAAAATTTCTATGTTTTGGGTGTTGGGCATAACGAGGAATAAAAAATGAAGAAAGCTTTAATTATTGGCGGTGGCGGTTTTATTGGCTCCAATATTACACAGTTCTTGCTTGAAAATAGGGATTACAATGTAGATGTTATCGATAATTTTTCACGGAGCGCGAGCGGAAAGACTCCATTGTTAGAAAAATATCGTGAATCTGACCGGTTAAAGATATTTAATGCAGATTTAACAAAACTAGAGAACTTCGATCAGCTAGATCGTGATTATGACTACGTTTTTATGCTTGCGGCAATGGTAGGAGTGGATAAGGTTAATGCTGTTCCACATGAAGTGATTCGTGTCAATTCAATGCTCTTGCTTAATTCTCTTGAATGGTTGAGAGCCTCCTCCTGTGGTCGGGTAGTGTTTAGTTCAACGAGTGAGACATATGCAGGAACAATAGAGGCATTCGGTTATGACGTTCCAACGAATGAGACTGTACCGCTTACTGTAGAGGATGTTAGTCATCCTAGATTTACCTATGCTATTACTAAAATGCTAGGAGAATCGGGCTTTATAAACTATGCAAGGCAAGGTTATTTCGAAGCTGTTGTGGTGAGATATCACAATGTCTACGGTCCCAATATGGGATTCCGCCATGTGATTCCGCATTTAGTAGAACGATTTCAAAAAAATGAATCACCTTTCTTAATTTATGGGCATGATCAAACACGAGCCTTTAATTATATTGATGATGCCGTTCTTGGTACTGTACTAGCGGTAGAAAAAGGTACGAATCAAGAAATTTACCATATTGGTGATAGCGATGAGATTTCAATTGAAACGCTTACCCGTTTTGTAGGGGAGTTACTGAATTATGATGGTGACTATGAATATGCCCCCACTTTTCCCGGATCAGTATCAAGAAGGTGCCCAGACATAACTAAAGCAAAAAATGATCTAAATTATTCTCCTTCAGTTGAATGGCAAGCAGGCGTGACATCGACCATTAATTGGTACCTAGAGTATTTAAAAGGGACTGAAACTTCTCAAGAATCTTTTTATGATCAATATGGGATCAAACAATGATACCTTTGAGCTTACCCAACCTAGCAGGTAAAGAGTGGGAATATGTAAAACAGTGCTTAGATACAGGGTGGATCTCTACAGCCGGAAGTTTTGTTGATAGGTTTGAGGTCGAATTTGCACAGTATTTAGGAGTTGAGTCTTCTGTGTCGGTCGTTAATGGCACAGCAGCCTTGCATATTGCCCTTCAGTTGCTTGGGGTAGAAAACAATGATTTAGTAATTATGCCCAATGTTACTTTCGTGGCCTCGGCAAATGCCATTTCATATTTAGGTGCATCTCCACTACTAATCGATATTGATAAAAATTCATGGCAAATGGATTTAGATCTGCTGGAAAACTTCTTATCGTCTGACTGTAAGTTAGACAGCAGCAACATATTAGTGCATAGAGAAACAAATCGTAAAATTAGTGCTCTTATGATCGTGCATGTGCAGGGGAATATCTGTGATATGGATAGGTTGTTGGCAATTTGTAATGATTACAAATTGCCAGTGTTGGAAGATGCTGCCGAAGCCCTTGGAACTAAGTATAAGGGGCAATATGCTGGGACACTTGGTGATATTGGCTGCTTTAGTTTTAATGGAAACAAGATCATGAGTACGGGTGGCGGCGGCATGATTGTTTCTCATAATTCTGAGCACCTTAAACGAGCGAAACACATCACTACAACGGCTAAACGGGATTCGTTAACCTACTTTCATGATGAGGTTGGCTACAACTACCGTTTGGTAAATGTGCTAGCTGCGCTTGGAGTAGCACAGTTAGAGCAACTGGATAGTTTCATTGCTTCGAAAATAGATACGGCTACATATTATAGGGTTAATCTAAAGGGCGTTGGCGATATTGGATTCCAGCTAGTCCAAGATGGAGTCGAATCAAACGAATGGTTGTTCACGATTACTACCTCTTCAATGCAGGAATTATTGGACTATTTGAATGCTAATGGGGTTATGAGTCGACCATTTTGGATTCCTATGAATCAACTCCCAATGTACAGTAATAATCTCTATATAAATCATAGCGATGTGAGTGCTAGTATCCATGGCACTGCTTTGTCTATTCCATGTTCTACCAATATTTTAGAGAGCGACTTAGAAAACGTCGTATCCACTATTAAAATGTTTTTCGATAGGTGATGATCAATGCAAAGGTTATTTGATATTCTATTTTCGGGTGCTGCACTGGTCGTACTGTCACCAATGTTTTTGGCATTGATGGTTGTCTTAAGACTGTCAGGAGAGGGAGAAATATTTTTTCTTCAAGAGCGAATTGGCAGGGGTGGTAGACGGATCAAGCTATTCAAATTTGCAACGATGCTAAAAAACTCCGAGCATATTGGGACTGGCACTGTAACACTTCATAAAGACCCGCGAATTCTTCCTATCGGTGGATTGCTCCGTAAAACTAAAATAAATGAATTACCTCAATTATTGAATATATTTAAAGGTGACATGAGTGTGATCGGCCCAAGGCCTCAAACCCAAAGGTGCTTTGATGCATTCCCGGAAAAATCACAAGCAGTGATTGTACGAGTTCGTCCTGGGCTGTCTGGCGTGGGATCAATCGTATTTCGCGATGAAGAGAAAATGATGGATGACCATGGGAACGCAGATCACTTCTATGACGAAATCATCATGCCATACAAAGGATTGTTGGAAGAATGGTATGTAGGAAACAGTTCATTATATGTTTATTTTGGACTTATCGCTTTGACAATATGGGCGGTGATATTCCCAAAAACTGAAATCATATGGAAGTTATTTAAGTCTCTACCAAAACCTCCTGAAGATCTTAGAAAAGTTCTGTGATGAATAAGAATATTGATTCGTCGCATAGAGTGCTCATCACCAATGGTTCGTCAAGAACATCTTATGCCGCTTTGAGAAGCCTCAGCAAATCTGGGATAGCTTGTTTTTCAGCTGATGTATCAAGGTTTGGGATGTGTCAGTCATCAAGATTCTCCAAAGGTCATTATTTGTATACATCTCACTACGCAAGTGAAGAGAAGTTCATTTCCGATTTGGTAAAGTTGATAAAGGAGCATCAAATCACGATTCTTTTTCCATCTCACAATGAAACAGAGATTATTGCGCGTAACCGTCATAGATTTAACAGTTTGGCTGTTTCAGCTATTCCCGCTGAATCTCATTGCGCGATATTCAATAACAAATCTCAAGCGTATGATTTAGCTGAAAAGTTAGGGATACCTGTACCAGCAAGAATTCACTACACTGAACCTCAACACATTTCTTCCCTCCTTGAATCTAGAGGGATAGAAAAAACAGTGATTAAGCTGCTTACTGGAAACAGTGGTAAAGGAGTTTTCTATGGCGATAGTCCAGAGCATACGAGAGTGGTGGTTGAGAAATTGATAGAAGAGTTTGGGTTAGAGTTGGACCGGTATCCTCAAGTGGAAGAGTATGTGCAAGGAGAGGGCTATGGGAATTCAGTGCTATATTGGCACGGGGTTCATATCGCTAATTTTACACATCGAAGGTTAAGAGACAAGATTGCAACCGGAGGTACAAGTGTCTACCGGGAAGCCTCTTGTCATAAAGGTATCGAAGTGGCAGCACAAAAAATATTTAACTCGATCGGTTGGCATGGTTTAGCTATGTGCGAATTCAAGGTATGCCCAGTAACTGAAAAATTCTGGTTCATTGAGGTTAACCCTAGAATGTGGGGCTCTATTCCTCTTGCCATTGCGGCGGGAGTTGATTTCCCTTACCTAACATATCTTTGTGCTTCCCGAGATACTGGAGCGGCAAATATTCATAACGATGCCTGTGATGTTGCGCGTAATTGGAAGGGTCGGTGGCTTTTAGGTGATCTATTCATTTGCTTAAGGAATATTATGAAGGGAGATTTTAAAACAACCAGCGACATCCTCTTTAAAGAAAAAGCTAATTCCCATGATGATTTCTTTTGGGACGATCCATTTGTTTTTTTTGGGGAGCTTTTTGCCTATATTAAAAATACCATATCTAAACGAAGTATCAATCCGTCGGAAAAGGGCATGATTGGGTGAAAGATGTCGTTCTATTGGATTTTGATAGTACGGTAACGATGCGAGATACCACTCGTTTTTTGTTTATTGAACTAATTAAGTTAAGGCCCTGGAAGATTTTTGGGGCTACCTGGTTTTTTACTCGGATGGTACTTTCGTCGGATAGTACCGGAGCTCAGCGCAATAAAAATAGGGCTATAGGGCATTTACTTACAGGATTAAGTGATGCAGACATGTCTGAAGCGTTATTAAGTTTTACCGCTAGTGTGAGCAAGTTTTTTAGGCCTTTATTGATTCAAAATATCAAAGAATGGAATAAAAGTGGGGTACTGATCTTAATAGTCACAGCGTCGCCTAGTTTTGCAATAGCTAAATGTGTTTCAGATCTTCCTGTATTTGTAGTAGGCACCGGTTTTGCCAAAGTTTCAGATAGATATTCTGGCCAACTTGAAAGTCCAAACTGTTACGGTGAGGAAAAAGTAAGACGTATTAAAAATTGGGTAGAAAAAAGAGAATTCTCGGTGAATTATATAGAGGCTTGGAGTGACCACTTTTCGGATTATCCTATGTTAAAAATGGCAGATAAGCGCTACTGGATTGGGGGAGAGAAATTGCGAAAATTGGTGATTGATCATGACTCACAGGCTAACTTTGTGCTCACGGAACAGTGAATAGCTGTATCTGGTGGGAGGTTCTTTAGCTTGCATTAAGCTATAAGAGCCATGGACTAGTATACCCAGTTTCTTAGATACGTAATCGCGGTCGAATCTGTTTGCCAACCCCCTCTCAGCATTATCCTTTCAAGTGGTTCACCTTGTTCTAATAGATCAAGTGCTGCCCCCACTCTAAATGAATGACCACTTAGCGGTTGTTCATCGGAGTCCATTTTCAAGTCCATTTGCAGTGCTTTTAATATGGTGCTGATACTTGCTGGGTGTAGATTTCCCCCAATATGTCCATGCCGGCTAATTGACCTTAGAATATAGCCTTCGTCGCTAAACATATGTCTCCAGATTCCTAATAAGTCGGAGAGTTCTTGGCTGATGGGTAGCATCTTTCCAGTCCCGAATTGGTCTGTCTTTGAGAAGTTAAGCCGGATAGCCGGTTTTCCATTGGCCCCCTTGCAGATGTCCTCAAACTTAAAGGCGCAGAGTTCCGATCGGCGTCGCATTGTTTCATAGCCGAGTCTTAACAGGACTTGGTTCCTTAAACCCCTGACGCTGCTATCACAGTTGCTAAGTAGCTGGTTGAGTAGTGGCTTCGTGAGTGGAGTGGCTTGCTGCTGTGCCCGTCCAATTTTTCTATGCATTCGCTTAAGTGCCAGGATCACTTCTGGCTCTTTGGTGGGATCGTTATTCTTGGATAGCTTGAGTACCGTGCCCAAGCTATTGATTCGTCTGCGGATAGTGGCGCTTTTATTGTTCTCACTAAGATAGTCGACATACATTGACATGGTATCTGCGGTGGCAGGTATGGGCACTAGACTATTTTCAAAACACCAGTTTTGGTATTGGATAAAGTCTGACCGATAGGCCCTGATGGTATTTTCAGCAAAGGCGCCATCAAACTTGGCTAAGATATCATCAATCATGTTATTCTTGTCCGTAGTTAGTAAATTCACATTAATGATGTAATATACATCGGTAATGATATATAAATGATCTCCGTTAGTCAAATAAAAGCTGGTCGATCGATGCTTAATTGGAGTGCTGCTGAGCTTGCGACGGCTAGCGGGACTGGGCCTGCTACTATCCGGCGATATGAGATGCAGGAAGGAATCCCTGCAGGTAATACGTTAACGTTGGTGAGTATTAAGTCTGCCTTAGAGTCAGCCGGCATTGAATTCACCGGCGATCCGCTGGTTAATCCTGGTGTGACTCTGCGTATCAAGCGCGGCGATTAAGTTCTAACTGCTTTATCTTTTAGCTTATGCCTTATAATGTCCACTTCGGTATTACTGTGGATGCTGCTATGCCTGTTGAAGATAAATCCAAGTCTCTTTTATCCTTCCTATCAAGCCCTAAACTTTTGCCTCATGAGTCAGAGGCTGAGTTTCAGTCTGGTTTGCAAAGTCTTTTATCCGAGTTAGACAATCCCTCAGCCTTGGCGGTTGCTCTGGTCAGTCAGCTCAATGAGTGCCTCTGGTGGATTAGGAGGCACACCGTGGATAAGGAGCTACTGCTCCATGAGGCGATGGCGAGGCTTTTATCTAGGGAGGGCAGTAACTGGATGGCTTCTGGCAACAGTAAGCTGTCGGTGGTCCTTGAGCATTATCTGAACGGTAGCGCGCAGAAGGATCAAGCAGCCCTGATTGAAGAAGCTCTTATTGATGCCAATCTTACCCTGTCTGATCTTCGTGCTAGGGCCTTTAAGGATGCGGCCAGGCACATCAAGATGGTGGATGATCTTATTCACCGTCAGCACCAAACCATTAGGCACCTTCAGCGGAGTATCGACTCCATAGACTATAAGTCACGCCTGATTAAGCGTATGGATCTTGAGCTGGCAGTGCTTGAGTCAAAGCAGTCTGTGAAGGGAGCGCTGACCCTTGACGACAAATCCTCGTAGGAACCTTGCAAATCGGTGCAACGCACTTAAATCAACCGGCCCAAGATCGGTGGCTGGGAAGAGGGCCAGTAGCCAAAATTCCCGCAAGCATGGCCTAAATAGTGTCCCCGACTTTGAATCGTCCATTGAGTATCAGACGCTTGTCGATCTAATCGCGGAGGAGGGGTTTTCTGCCTTTGCCTGTGCCGATATTGCCGCGGGACTTCTCAATTATCGACGGGTGATGGATGCCTATTACCATATTTATAGCAGCCCCGAGCCAGTGGATGAGTTTTTGCGCGATGCGAATGTGAAGGCTTCAAACCCTATCTTTAGCGAGCTTCTCAGTCCGTCGGGCAGTGAGCCCCAAGATGTGCGAGAGATGGCTGCTTTTTTTGCCAGCATGCAAAGACAGGAGCGGCGTAAGGGTGGGCCTGTGTCACGTCGCTCTGCTGACAGCCACAAGCTGATACGCTACCAGCGCAATGCCATTGCTCGGTTATCCAGAGCGGTTCGCCAAGGCTAGATTAAAAAAGTAACAAAACGAAGCCAAAACCAAATCATGGCATGCGATAAATAAGCTTATCACTATTTACATGAATCCTCCCACCCGAAAATTTCCAATTTATTGCCCGCCAAATCTTATCAACAGCGTCTCTTGACCAAGCACATTTCTCACCACAATACAGAGAGGTAACATACACTAGCTGGTTGATCATTACTTAGGCCTCTCTTGCTATCAACACCTAAGTAACACTACTATGAAGCCTAGGCGGCGTTAGACCGCTGAAACAATAAGTTGGGAGAGGGGCGTATTTATGTTCGCAAAGAAGGTAGTAGTGCTGATTGGGTCATTGCTTGTCTTGGCGTGGTTGCAGCCCAACTCGGGTGATACGCCGATGATCAACGTAAAAATCTCCGACTTTCTTTCCCTGGGTGAAAAAAATCAATCTTCTGTCGGCGATAGCGTTTCGTTGTTAGATGAGTCTAGCTCTAATTATTCCAGAGAAGCCTTTGGTCGTGGTTGGTCTGATGATGACGGTGACTGCCAAAATACTCGACACGAGACTTTAATTACCCAGTCTCTTGAGCAAGTGAAATTTAAATCATTTGAGCAATGCCAGGTGGCAGAGGGGAGTTGGCTGTCTCCCTACTCAGGTCAATTGGTTTTTAAATCATCAAGGTTGGATATTGATCATGTGGTGCCCCTCAAATGGGCATGGCAGCATGGGGCGGCAAGTTGGCCAAAGACAAAGCGCATTAAATTTGCTAATGACCCTTTGAATCTTCTGGCGGTTGAGATGCGATTAAATCGGCAGAAGGGTGCCAAAGGACCGGATACCTGGTTACCTCCGGAGAATAAATGTAAATATCTTAAATTGTTCTCAACCATTAAAGATGCATATGGGTTAGCGTACTCTCCCGGCGAGGCATTAGAGGCTAGTCAGCGAGAGCGAGAGCATTGTGGATAGTTTGGCTGCATTGGGTAAGCCTTGATGATCTGCAAAGAGTATGGGATAGTGGATACACAGAGCTTTAGAGAGAACTTTAAAAATTACAAAAACCTAAATGTAAAATCCTTAATAATGAAAAATTTTTTTAAAAGCCTAGCCTTCGTAGTAGCTACATCTCACTCTGCGTTTGGCTGGTCTACTACTCAAGTATACTTTGCGGGGCTATCCTACATTGGTGATGCGGTTAATATGGATTTAGCTGCCCCCTATGCCTCCTCCATTATAGGGAGCCCGACAGCTTTGGCTGAATATAACAGCATCTTAAGATCAGCAATTAGCGAAGTTGATCTCGAGGGTGTTAGTTTTATATCTGGTCTTGGCAATAGTAACTCTGGGAATGCTCTAAGTATTGCCCTAGCCATTACTGAAGAGCAATTTCAGGCTGAGAATACGGGTAGTAGTTATTTTGCGGTTAAGGCGACAACCTTTGGTCAAATAGTCCTTTTTGACTTCACTGAGAAAAGAGTTATCAGCACCATTCCTTTTATCACCAGTTACACTGATAGCCCAAAAACCGTTGACGACGCATACAGACGAGAAATCTATAAGACCGTCTATTTTGACCAATCGAAAAAAATCAACTTGGTCAATGAATTTATCTCCCGCCTTGCTGAAGTAAATTTCGATAAGCCCTTCAACAGTTGGAATATAAAGGTTAGGAGTGTCGAACAAACTGCGAGTGCTGACAAATACCTTAAAAAGTACAAAGTTGATACAGAGGTTTTTAACACCAGAGTGGCTAGTCAGTTTTCAGCCGCCATGTCGAACAGACTCGGCATTCCAGTACTTCCCTACACTAAAGGGCAGGCCATCGGTGGCGCCATGGCCATGCGCTTTGAAAATGCAGATGCTGTGCAACTAGAACTTCCTCCGGCGGATTATTTCGTAGATTTAAAGTTACTTGGCTTTAATAAAAAGATCATGAAAGAGACGGCTAATGTAATTTATCCCTCGTTTATTGCAGGGTTGCGTGTATCCATAGGGGATCTTGGGTTTGATGAATTACTTTACAGCGAAAAAGCACAATCTGGCCGAGTTTTAAAGCTGTCTAAAAAGCTTGAAGTTAATGAATGGAATGAACTAAAGAATTCATTAACTGTGCTGTCTGATGAGTTCTGCGCTCAACTTGCCAAGCCAGACAAGAAGTGGTTTAAAGAAAAAATGTTTTCTAAAAAGCCTTACAAGAAAATTGTGGCTATTAGCCGTAGTCTGGAGAAGGATGTCTTTGATAATCTGAGGTAAAACATATGCATTTGAAAAAAATCTTGTTAGTAATGATTACGACGATAGGCTTGGTTTTTCCGATCCAGGGTTACACGGAAACCATCACCGGTGCGCAAAATAAAGAATTGCGGTCTAAATGCAAAGACGGACGACCAAGGAAAACCAGCGAATACAATGAGGTTTTGTCTCAAGCCAAATCTAACGCACTTAAGTCATGGGCTGCGGGTAAGTCAGTCGCCATCTCAACGCTATTCTCTGAAAATGAGCAGCAGATATTAACGAATATTGACGACTATTTTTTGAATGCACAGGTCGACCACCGCTGTAGCGGAAAATCCTTCAAGCTAAAGGTAAAAGGTGTGGTAGATGTCAATAAAATCAGTCTCTTGGGCAAGGCGGCACCAGCGCAGATGTCAGGCCCTAGGTCCAGAATTACTGCTGTCTTCCTAGCAAGAAAAGCTGAATTTGTTAAGTCTTATGATACCAAGCGAACCTCAGTCGAAGCCTCTACTACATTTAGCGAGGGTTCAGAAACTGCATCAATGAGTGGGACCAGTGCCAGCACTGAGGGTTATTCCAGCACAAAAAATATTAAAGAGACAGGTGGTAGTTCTGTAAGTAAGGCTGACAAAATTAACTGGAATGTGTTTCGACCTAGTGGTTTGGACGCCGCGGTTAATCAGACGTTTTCAAGTTTTGGTTTCAAAACAATCGATGTCTCTCAGGTTGCAAGCAGATTCGCTGGCTTTGACTTAGACGCGTTCAAACAGGACTTTGCCTTCAGTGATGATCTCAGTCCAGATACCAAGAACAATGCCTTTAATGCTATTGCGGGTAAAATCCCAATTTTAGTTATAGCGACCGTGGACGTGGGCCAGAAGGATACAGACCCAGGAAGTGGCCTCAAGCGTGTTTACGCCACAGTTATGGCTCAAGTCTATCAGGATGATGGTCTGTTCTTCGAGACAGTAGCGTCAGTTAAGCCAACGCAATTTGCTGGTCTTGGCCCAAATGAGACCGTTGCTGAAACTAATGCATTAATAAAGGCTGCGGAATCTGCAAGTAACGAAATAGTTCAACAATTAAATGCCGCTGGCATTAGATAGGAGAAACAAAATGAAAAATATAATTACACTTTTTTTACTCACAGTATTATCGACTTCAGCCTTAGCCTTTCAATTTCCCGCTATTCCGATTCCGGGAGCCGATTCGAAGGAAGAGGAGAGCTCAAGTGTTTCAGCAGCAGATGCCCAAGAGGCTATAGTTAGAGATTTTAAGGCGGCACTAGGCTTTGTTTTACAAGCTCAGGGTCACGTTGCAAAGGCGTTGGGGATGGAAGACACTGCGGAATCTCTTAGAGCAGAAGCGGGTCGTCTGTCTGGTGATGACTGTGCGCAGAGTTGCCTGGAGGAAGTAACAGAAGCTTCGGCTAGTGGTGAACAAAAAATTCAAGAGAGAATGGCCGCTGGCTCTGATTTAGATGCAGACAGCAAGAAGGAATTGAGCAAAGCCTTCCCGCCCTTAGGTAAAGGCACGCTCAGGATGACAAAGTTGGCCCCTAAGGCCAAGGACTGGGTAAAAAGCGCTTCTAGTGAGATTAAAAGTGCAGGCATGATGGGAGCTGCAAAAATGAAGAAAAAGCTGGGTACAGGGCTTTATATCGCTAAAGCTACGCCTAAGTTAATACAAGAATGGACTAAAACTACGTCTTCGATGATTAACTTTGGTAAGCAGGCCGGTGTTTCTACTGAAGGTGCATCTGGCGACGAGATGGAAGGCTAGCATCGCTTTAACACTGCCATCTGAAGGGAAATAAAAATGAAAATAAATTACCGATACCTTGTTGGATTTATATGTGCCATTACTTTGAGTTTCTCTGCAAGCCTAATGGCGCGAGCACAACTCGAGTTTGTCAATGTAGAAACTAAAGGTGTCGGTGATTCCCTTCAGGAAGCGGTTAACGCAGCCGTTGCTGAGGCGATAGGCCGCGTCAATGGTAAATCTGTCGCGGCGAGTAATGCTATTAATAAGGTTACGAAGTCTGCCAGCGACGGCAAGAATAAATCTTTCCAGTCCTCCACTGATATGCAACGTCAATTCAGTGAGGCAACCAATGGCGTTGTTGACTCCTATCGAGTGCTGTCGGAAACTCAAAACGAGCGTGGGCAATACGTAGTTATAGTGGATGCCAAAATTGCTAAGTTAAAACTGTCAGCATCTGCAAGTAGATTAAAAATAGCGTTAATACCTTTCTCCGGCTCAGAGGTTTTTGCTCGTAATTTTTCTAATTCTCTGGTTGGTAAACTGGTGGGGTCCAGGCGGTTCACTGTGCTGGATCGTCAAAACATGATTGCTATCGCTGGTGAGCGATCATTGGCAGCAGCTAATGCGCTTACCCCAGTCTCTGAGCTAGCCAGACTCGGCAGTACCCTAACAGCTGATTACATCATTGTTGGCCAAGTTGAAGATGTGGACAGCCAAATCCGGGAAGTATATTTTCCCACAATTAAAAAGACATTCAAGATTCCTGAAGGAAAGGCTACCGTCAGTTTTAAAATAATAGATGTTGCGACAAGTCAGGTAAAGTTTGCAGACAATACCATTCTTGGCTTTGATCGAGACTCTTTCGAAAAAGCAATGGGCGCAGGTATGCGACCAAGTCCAGACATTGCCATGGCGGAGATTGCTAGCTCCAAAATTGGCACTAAAATTCTTGATGCCATATATCCAATTATGGTCGTCTCAGTAAATCGCGGTGTTTTCACCTTAAATCAGGGCGGCGATCTTGTCGAAGCTGGTGCCGTTTACGGCGTTTATGAGCGTGGCCCCAAGGTTTTTGATCCCTATACTAAGGAGTCTTTGGGCCGAACTGAGGCAAAAGTTGGAGAGCTTAAAGTTGAGCGTGTAACACCAAAAATGAGCTCGGCCAGCCTTTCAAAAGGTGACCTTTCTACATTTGATGATTTCAAGGTCGGAAGGTTTGTCTGTCGGCTCGAAACACCTGCGCCATCGAGGGCTCAGCAAAACGAACGCAAAGTTAAAGAAAAAATTAAAAAGAAAAAGTCTGAATATGATGATGACTGGTAGAAACTTACAAAATATAAAATGGGAGATATAGGATGAAGAACTTCGGCGAATTAAGCTTGAGACTTGCACTGACAATGGCTTTTGTGATCGCCTCCAATGCCTTTTCAGACGATGGTGGTAACGCAGCTGTTACAGAGTTTCAGGACGGCAAAGTAGAGGCACCTCGTGGTCTGAGTTCATCACAAAAAGCAGGCAACGTGCTACGCAAGCTAGCACGGGATAAAGGCTTCAAAGTAGGGGGTTGGGACGACAAAAAGAATCGTATCATGGTTATAAAACAAACCGGCGAGGCCATTGACGCCTATGACCCTGATTTTCTGCAAAAGCGAGAAGCGCTTGCTATCGAAGCCTCTTTGCTTGCTAAAGCTACGATCATTGAAAGTTTCACCACGACTGCAAGTGCTGAAAATATACTATCCGTGCCTGGCAACCCCATTGCCAAACAGCTAGAGGCAGAGCAGAAGCAAATTAAGGCTATGGAAGCACAGGCTCAGAAGTTTTATATGCAGGCTCAAAGAGAAACATCGGTTTTGTTGTCAGCCTATGATCAAGCACAGGCGGACGAGTTACGAGGGGTTACCTTTGGGGATCGCTTAAATTCTTTATTAGAAGCGACCATAAAAAAGCTTGATGAGACCTTTGATTCTCAGCAAATTACTGAAGATAAAAAGCAGCGTCTTAGTGACGTGAAAATGAGATTAGATAAAGCCAGAAAGATAGAAGATGAAAAGCAGAAGCTTCTAGAAGAAGTGCAGAATAAAATTGCAGAGCTGCAAGGACAGGTCAAAAAGGAGACCCGCTCAGCGATAGAGACCACTTCCAGCATGCCACTGTTTGGTGCCACTACGCTGATGCAGGTCGAAAGCTATGATGATTTGCGCGGCCAATATAATATTGCTTCCCTTGTTGTCTGGAGCCCTAAGCTTGAATTAGAAGCCAGAGGTATGTTGCTTGGTGCGGGCAAGGGAAAGCCAAGAAAGAATAAAATCTCCATCGATGAATGGTTAGACAAGCAAAATCTCTCTTCAATGGTTGGAGCGCGGCGTTATCTTGCCAGTGACGGCTCCACGAATTTTATGGGAATCTCAGCAGTAGAGTATGATCCCGACGACTCTGGCAGTTACTCAATGTTGGAGGAGGAGGCGATCCTTTGGGCTAAGCAGGCAGCTATTTTGAGCTTAAAAGCCTCTGTCGAGTCGGTTAAATCAGCTGAGAGGCTCAAAAGAGATATCCGTGGTGCTGATGGTAAGGTGGAGTCTAAAATCCTCAAGGATTTCTCGGCAAATATCCAGGAGTCGGTCAAAAACTTAACTATTCGCGGATTGGAAACGCTAAGAATAGAAGAAACAGTGCATGAGCCTACAGGGAAAAACATAATTGTGGCTGTAGCAAATGTAAACAGTGCTCTAGCGGTTAAGGCGTCTGATATTATGAAAGACATGTACGCCACCCTAAAGGAAGTTAATGCCGATCAAAGCTTTATTCAGGGTGAGGAAGCTGGCATGAAAGCCGAAGCTGACAAAACGCTTAATAACAAAGCGATTTTTGATGCGGGCGTAGCGTCTGGCTCAAATCAGGTTGCCACTGAATATGACAACCGAGCAGATGATAGAGCTTCGATAGGCAGAGCGGAGTCGCAGCAGAGTAAAGAATCCATAACTGAGGATAATTCGGGTTCATCAGGTGAAAGTCAGTCTGGTTCATGGGCGGGCGACATTGAGGTTGATGACGACTTTTAAGTTGGCATGGCTGCTGATAGTCGGCGTGCTTTCTTTCAGCAGCTCTTCCTCCACCTCATCTTCCTGGGACATTTTGTTGCTGGAAAACCAATCTAGTCTAAATTCGGTTGGCTATTTTGTCAGCGCTGATGACCACTTTTACTATTTAGGGTTTAAGTTTGCTCAGCAGGATTCGCTAGATGTCGAATTTGAGTTTCTGATGGCTTTTCAGGATCGCGTAGCTGAGCTGATTACTCAGCAATGTCAACGCCCTCAATCCTTGCTGAGTAGTTCATACCAATTTAATGTTCCGTTTGCTAAGACTGTTGTGGAGCAGGTGCAGGGTACTGTGTTTATAACTTCTGTGAGCAAACAGGTAATTAGACAAGAAGCTTTGTCCGAATGTACCAAATAATCGGTAACCGCATTATATTAGAGGCTTTAATCGATGGCTAAAATTTCTCGACGTATTCCGTTTTTTAATAGAATTCTAAGCAGACTGATCAGTACCTATGGAGTTTTGATTGTTACTGCTGTGTCGGCGGTCTCTGTATTTCAGTCTTATCTAGGGTTGCCGTCGGTAATGGGTGGGCTTGGTGATACGGTGGCTGATCTCTACCAAAATTTCTTAGGAATCACCTCCATCCTTGTGGTCGCATGGTTAATCACATTTAGTTTAAAAAAATATTTCTCGTTTAAGTTGCAAGTGCCAAAGTTCCCAAACCTCGTAATAATTACTGTTGGAATTGCGGTGATAATTTCTCCTATAGGACTGGGTGGGAGTATTGGGCAGATAGTTTTTAATTTTTTCGCGCAGGTATTGGGTGATTTTCTGACGGTCATACTGTTTCTGGTGGGCACCGTTTATTTTATTGATCATGCATACAAGTGGGCATTGATACCTGCCATTTTAAAGTCTGTTGGGGTCAAAAAAACAACAGTTAAACCCAGCGCTAAATCTGCAACTAAAAAGTCAAAGACTGAACCTCCGGTTGCGTCAGCGAAAATCGAACATGCTAATAATTTGTCGTTTAATTCCGGTATACATGCCGATAACGCAATGATTAAGCGAGGAGCCCTGAATGCCGATATGTTGCCTAGTTTGGCCTGTTTGCACAAAGCTGAGGATGATTTTGGCTTAGATAGTGAGATTGACTTGAGTGATCAATTACAGGCTTGTTGCGCCAGCTTTGATGTTGGCATACATGTACGCTCCCGCAACCTAGGACCGATGGTTGTGACATATTTTTTTGATACAGATGCCGGCCTAAAACTGTCGAAAATTAAATCAATATTGCCAGATATCGCGGTAAAAATGGGTTTTGCCGAGAATGCATTGCGATTAAATACAGCTGGATCATCTGCTCAGGGCGGACTAGGAATAGAAGTCCCTAGAGAGTCTAGAGCATCGCTAACACTCGGCGGTATGATGCCGGAGGTAGACAGGCATACTAAAAATATGAATATCCCAATTTGTATTGGAATTTCGTCTCTGGGTGAAACAGTAGTTAGAGATTTAACGTCTTTTCCTCATCTTATGGTGGCCGGATCAACAGGTTCCGGTAAATCGGTGGCTCTCAACAGTCTGATTGTATCTATTTTAGGTCTTAGACCGCCGTCCCAAACACAATTGGTATTGATTGACCCTAAAGCGGTAGAGTTCTCGATATACGAGGGGCTACCCAACCTTCTGGCAGAGGTAATATCCGATACGTCAAAGGCAGCTGATTGTCTGTCATCGCTATGTGATGTGATGGATAGTAGATATGAGATTCTTAAAGAAAATAATGTAAGAAATATCCAGGAATATCAGTCTTTATCGCAACGCGGTAAATTAAAAATGCCGTTTATAGTGGTTGTAATTGACGAATTGGGTGATCTCATGATGGAGGGAGGTAAAGATATAGAGAATTCTGTAGGACGTTTAGCGCAGAAAGCACGTGCTGCTGGTATACATCTGGTGCTGGCTACCCAGCGACCCACAGCTGATATTATAAAGGGACTTATAAAGACAAATGTTCCTGCACGTCTGGCCTTTAGGGTTTCATCACGTGTCGATTCTGAAGTAATTCTTGGCGAAAAAGGAGCGGAATCCTTGCTGGGTAAGGGTGATGCTTTATTGTCCGATGTAGAAAGTACTGAGCTGGTGAGGATTCAAGCGCCATTCATAAGCATGAACGAGATTAAAGCTGTCTGCGATCAATTACGCTAGAGTCTCGCTGCTTTGCAGCAGCATTAGATTGAGCGGAGGAGCAACGAAATTTGAGTTTCATTTGGCCCCAACCCTAGCGAGCGTTAGGGGATCTCAATCTCAAACTAGTAGTTCGGCGAAATACCAAAACCTCTACCTAATACCAACCTGATCTTGCTCAATGGCTCCGGCGAGTGGCTGTGTAAGCGCGTAAAATATCTTAAAGCGCGATAACTACCCTTATTGATAACTAAGCTTATTGAATCAAATTCCAAGCCCGCTCGTGGCCATAATAAATGAAAAACTTTACGACGAATTCTATTCCCCCAATAACAGCGGCCGTACCAATCTCACCTGTCACGATATAGGCAATAAGGGCTGTTGTTAAAGTCGCAGTGACACGCCAGGTTAGTGCTTTTGTTAGGCTACGAGCATGGGAGTTTGGGTTTTTTAGATCTTCGCGCAATGTCATACCTTACTCCTGTACATTTCTTGTTATCACTTCAATAAGTTCTCTGGCAGAGTCATCGATTGTCTGGCCCTCTGTTTGGATGATCAAGTCCGCACTCACTGGTACTTCATAATCACTATCGATACCCGTAAAGTTGGGGAGCTGGCCACTTCGTGCTTTTTTATACAGTCCTTTAGGGTCACGCTCTTCAGCCACCGCTAGTGGCGTATCAACGAAGATTTCAAGAAAGTCCCCCTCCTCGAAAAGGCTCTTTGCCATGTCTCGCTCAGCTCTAAAGGGTGAGATGAACGCAGTGAGTACAATGATTCCTGCATCCATCATCAGCTTCGCCACTTCAGCAATTCTGCGAATATTTTCTACCCTATCTGCCACAGTAAACCCGAGGTCTTTTGATAGGCCATGGCGTACGTTATCGCCATCTAATATGTAGGTTCGGTATCCCTGTTCATGGAGGATCTTTTCTGTTGCGCTAGCAATAGTTGATTTACCAGAACCTGAAAGTCCGGTGAGCCATGCGACTCGACCCTGATGTCCCGCTAATTTCTCCCTTGCTGGTCGATCGACAGAGAGCGCCTGCCGGTGTACGTTAGATGCTCTGCGCAGGGCAAAACGAATCATGCCCGCGGCAACCGTTGCGTTGCTGTAGCGATCGATTAAGACAAAAGCACCAAGGCCTGAGCAGTCTGTGTAGGCTTCAAAAGGAATTTCAGCATCTAAGTTGATTTGAACCGTGGCGATTTCATTCAGTGCAAGATCTCTGCCAGGTAATTGCTCAAAGGTGTTGATGTCATATTTAAATCGGATGTCAGATAGGCTGGCATTGACTTGAGTGGTACCTAATTGCAAGGCATAACGCCGTCCAATATAGCCGGGCTCGTTGTCCATCCACACCAGTTCTGCCTCAAATTGATCTGACACTTCACAGGGGGCATCTGCTGAGACAATCAGGTCTCCCCGAGAAAGATCGATCTCTCGATCCAGAGTTAAAGTGACGGCTTGGTCGGTGACGGCTCTATCCAATTCTTGGGTTGAGAGAACGATTTGGTCGATTTTAGCCAACTGGCCCGAGGGTAAGGCTCGAATTGAATCCCCAGGCTGAACACTGCCAGCCAAAACGGTACCTGAAAAGCCTCTAAAGTCAGCGTTGGGTCGATTGACCCACTGCACAGGGAATCTGAAGGCGTGTTGATTGAGTCTCTCTCGAATATCAACTGTTTCAAGAAACCCTAGTAGAGTAGGGCCTTGATACCAACCCATGGGTTTAGACCGATCTATCACGTTGTCCCCTTTAAGGGCAGACAGAGGAATAGGTGTCACTGACTTAAATGCCAGATGCTTGCGCAAGGTATTGTAATCATCACAGATCTGATTAAATCGACTCTCAGAATAATCCACTAAATCCATTTTATTCACCGCTAACACCACGTGCTCGATCCCTAACAGAGAAGCAATAAAGGAATGGCGGCGAGTTTGGGTAAGGATCCCTTGGCTGGCATCAACTAAAATAATGGCAACGTCTGCGGTTGACGCACCGGTAACCATGTTGCGGGTGTATTGTTCATGCCCTGGGGTATCGGCCACAATAAATTTGCGACGATCGGTATTAAAGAACCGATAGGCAACATCAATGGTGATTCCCTGTTCACGTTCTGCGGCGAGGCCATCAACG